>ERZ1036412.497-NODE-497-length-26728-cov-7.933191_pt1 | contig 26728 bp, 39 predicted proteins | sample MGYA00514218_ERZ1036412 | MGnify/ENA primary metagenome ERZ1036412 (study PRJEB33795, sample SAMN09464944) | human gut metagenome | host: Homo sapiens | place: USA: Stanford, California | collected 2016-11 | study: EMG produced TPA metagenomics assembly of the... | reverse complement strand
GCTATATTGAAATAAAAGTTGCCGAACCCGATAAATGGAAATTAAAGCACAGGGTTGTATGGGAAATGGCTCATGGAGAAATTCCAAAAGACCATGTGATTATATTCAAAGACAATGATAAGACCAATACAGATATTGATAATTTAATTTTGACTGAAAAAGGTGTTAATGCGACATTGAACAAAACAGGATTATGTAAAATGAGTGGAGAGTTTAAGGAAACTGTGATCCTTATTGCGCAGTTAAATCAGTCTAACAATAAAGCCAGAAAGAGAGAAAAGTGATTAGTTCATACGTAGATTATTAACTTAGGATTTAGCATTTTATTTTAAAAGAAAGGAGCCGTTCCCCGGCCGGGAAAGTGTACACGGAACATTTTGAAAATGGATTTGGAGAAAAAAGCAATAGAAAGAATAAGAATGGCATCAGAAATGAGTCTACACCATTACGGGAAGCCGCTGGTATGCACATACTCAGGCGGCAAGGACTCGGATGTCATGCTGGAACTATTTAAGCGGTCTGGCATACCATTCGAGGTGCATAATAGTCACACTACAGCAGATGCACCACAGACAGTGTATCATATCCGTAAAAAGTTCTATTTCTTGGAACAGCAGGGAATAGAATGCACAATAGAGAAGCCAATATATAAGGGAAAGTCTATCTCAATGTGGTCACTAATTCCACAGAAATTAATACCACCAACTAGGGTTGTAAGGTATTGCTGTAGCGTTTTGAAAGAAACAGGTTGTAAGAACAGGTACATAGCAACAGGTGTAAGATGGGATGAAAGCTCGGCCAGATTGAAAAGAACAGAATTTGAAAAGGTAGGAAAAACTAAAGCGGAGTCAGAAAAATTTCATGATGAAATTATGCTGATGAATGATAATTCTGAGAGACGTAGAATGACAGAAATGTGCATGAAGAAAAATAAGATGGCTGTGAATCCGATTATTGACTGGACGCATAAAGATATTTGGGAGTTCATCCAGGCAGAAAAAATCATCGTAAACCCGTTGTACCGAGCAGGATATGAGCGGGTGGGATGAATTGGCTGTGCGGTGGCTGGCGGAAAACGCTGGAAAGAATTTGCTGACTTCCCAGAGTATAAAGTGTTGTATATTCATGCGTTTGAGAGGATGCTTGTTGAGCGGACTCAAAGAGGAAAAGGCAACAGATGGAAGAATGGAGAAGATGTCTTCCGCTGGTGGATGGAAGACAAAAACGTAGAAGGCCAGATGGATTTATTCGATGATGGATTTATTGACTAACTGGGCGTTTAGTGGAGGGGTGTTATGTGGAGAATATTTTTTGAGTATTCAGACGGATCAAAGTCTAGATACTGTGGTAATGGACATGCTTAACCAGGTGCTTATTCAGGCATTGTTCCACGTAGATGTAGTGGAGATTGAAACATTGCCAGCCACACGAGAGAATACGAATGAATATATCTTAGAGGTATACAATCTCAAGAAAATTCCGAAACTGAGCAAGGAGACCGCGAAATACTATCTTCTGACAGTTAAGAACTTCATTCAGTTTGTGAATAAGTCCCTTCTGGATGTGACGGATATGGATGTGGAATATTATCTGCAGAACTATATGCGCAAGGGCAACAAGGCAATTACCGTCAATAATGAGCGGCGCAACCTGTCGGCATTCTTCACGTGGATGCGGAAGGTCAAAATGCGTCCTGACAACCCTGTTGATGGAGTGGAGAAATTTAGCGAAACAGAATCGCCTATCGAACATATGGAAGATTGGGAAATGGAGGCTTTGAGGGACGCTTGTAAGATTAAGATCTGCAACAAGGTGACTAAGATAGAAGAATATCGGGAATGTTTGCGCGACAGGGCTATGATAGAGTTCTTGCGGAGCACAGCAGTACGCGTGACGGAGTGCTCCTCTGTAAATATTCAGGATATCAACTGGAACACAGGGGAAATAGTTGTGTATGGGCAGAAAAACCGGAGTTATCGGACTGTCTGCTTGGATGATACTGCGAAGTATCACTTAAAGAAATATATAGACAGTCGTCTTGATAGCAACCCAGCATTATTCGTTGGCATCAAAGGGACGCATAATCGGCTCAAGAAGTGTGGCATAGAGTCGGCGTTGAGGATAATAGCGGACAGATCCAGTCTTACGCGCCGGGTATACCCTCATCTATTCCGAAAAACCACAGCAACTAACATGGCTAAGAGAGGGTGTCCGAGAGAGCTTATCGCTTTCTATTTAGGGCACAAAAATGGGAACACCAAGACGCTTAATAAGCATTATGCCGCAACGGATCCGGCGCAGATTATACAGGCGTTTAGACAGTATGGGGCTGCGGCATAATATGAATAGCATGCTATGGAAAATGAAAATAAAAAAGTAGAGGGAATAATCCAAGAGTTTTAAAATATAATGCAAAAAAGTTGATACCCCCGGGGGCAAAATATAATGCAAAATTTTTGATACCCCCGGGGGCTCCAGGAATCGCGCCTTTTTAGAGAAAAAATTTACTTTCTGGAAAATGCTTCCGAAAAAAAATGTCACCCTGTTTCATGAAGATGGAAAATCTGGACGCCTAGACAATAATTCGTTTAGACGTCCTTTTTCTGATAATTTGCCGCGTGATCTACTGAACCGGTCAGCTTGCAGATTGCCCAACGTGGCTCCGTATCCCGTCAACTTATCCGTCAATCGGTTTCTTTCTTCCTCGCCTCTTCGCGTCCGCCTTTCTCTGCCACTCCCTCTTCCTTATCTTATTGCATTCGGGAGAGCATACCTTCAAGGCCGTTCCGCACGGGTCGAATTCCCGACCGCATATGGAGCATTTCCTCTTCTTGATCTTTCGCCTATCATAGCGAATCGGATTGTATGTGTCGGCATTCTTACTGTACCATTCAAGCCCCTGATTTCTGTCAATCTCCATGATGGCAATTTTCGAACACTCTTCACAATATCTCTGCGTTCCGGAACACACGATGTATTCCTTTCCGCAACGCTTGCATATATCTGTACCTCCCAACTTCCTAGCATATCCGTATGTATTATATTTCTTTCTTCTCTCTCGCTCTCTTATTGAGCGGCATTCCGGGCAGTACCATGCCCGCGGACCGCCCGAAAATGCCTTGCCACACTCCCGGCATATACGTGTTCTCATATTATCCATGCCTTAATCCCTCTATAAGAATCTATTGTTAATGATATCTTCCTCATCCCTTGCCTGATTCATTTCCTCGATCTGCCGATCTACTGATATCCTCAGCAGAGAACCATCTTTTTCCTTGTCATCTTTTACGCATCTTTCAAGGAGATACAATACATAATCCGGGCATTTCCTTCTGCCCGCCTCCCAGTCCTCAAGCGTTCGGACTGGAATCTTATATATCCTTGAGAATGCCGCACGTGATAATCCAAGAAGTTCCCTCATCTCCCGCACTGTCATAACCGTCATATTATCGAATCCTCCTTACGACTTCTGCTCCGTTCATTACTATTTCGCCATCATCCTCTCCCCATTCCCATCCCCAGGAACTTTCTATTTCTAGCAGATAGAGGCGTGAACTGTTATAGCGATCTTCTTCAACCAATTTGTTATATTTATCCAGTTCACCGAAATCTGCTTCTTCGATTCCGTCAAGATAATCAAGAAAATCGCTCTCGCTAGACACAAAGATTGCACATGTCCCATTTAATTTTTCTCCGGTATCAACTCCGTCGTCCCAACGATTACTCTTTGGAAGTTCCTCACCAATCTCAAATTCTCTATCGTCCCATCTCAATCCATATATCTTGCTCATTGTTTTTCCTCCTTGTGATTTTTTATCTTGTATATATAATACCACGCATTGCGTGTAAATGTCAATACTTTTTCTGCAGTTTGTTCAGTTTATTTAATAATAGGCTCCAAGGTTTTTACTCCCTGGAGCCTTAATATCCGAATTTCTTTCTTCCGGCGTCCTCCGGGTGGTGTGCTCTGTTTTTTTGTCAAGATTATAATACACGAAAATAGATGATAACAAAATTGACATAATACACGAAAATATACGGACTAAGACTTGGGATAATTGTGAAAATGATACAAGAAAATAGACGTTGACGCAATGGAAAAAAACTATTATTATATATTGTAGAAAGTAGGTGCTTAAATTGGCTAATTATGGAGAAAATGGATATATAGATTTTTCGAAATTGTGGATTATGATAGAAAAGAAAGACCTTAACAAGCAGTGGCTTAAGAACAATGGGATACATTCCAATACAGTTGCGAAGTTGACCAAAAACGAGAATGTGACATGTGAGGTTATATGCAATTTGTGTCGATTGCTGAATTGTCAGCCAGGCGATATCATGGAATATAAAAATAGATAATATACATGACAATAGATTCTGATAAAACACATGCAAATAGATCAGCAGCAGGATTAATTAAAGGCTTGACAGAGTAATATATGGTGTTGTATTGTAGATAACAGATAAGTTAGTATAAGCCGCTGGACTCGGTCCCATAGTAGGCTTGAGATGTCGTGAAAAGCATCCGATACGCTAATAAGGCGTGTTGGGTGCTTATTTTTTATGGAGGTGCAAATATATGCAGAACGTAGATACACAAGAGGTTAATACAACAGAACAGAAGATAGAAGTGTATGCGAATGATATAGAACTGTATCTACACCAGTATTGTATTGATCATGACATTAAGGATAAGGACTTGTATACTATAGACCAGAGTAGATGGAATAGTGTATTACTGTATATCTATAAGCATGTATTTAAGCCTCTTAAAACAGATGTAGTAATGAATAATGGTAAGAGTAATATAGATTATTCGGATGGAGAACTGTTAGATAATATATGTAATATATATATAGATATGTGTTACGAATACAGCAAGGAAGTAAGTATATTAGGGTTCAGTAAATTAACAGGAATTAACCCAGATACAATATATTCATGGGCGAATGAAGAGTATAGACTCGGCTCTTCACACTCCGACATACGAAAAAGGCTGAACCGAGAAAGAGAAGAGTCTTTAAGCGCCCGTCTCGTGAGCGGAAGAGGAAACCCGGTTGGAATCTTAGGCATCCTTAACCGCCACTATGGCTGGAACATGGGACAGCCAAGAGGACAGGAACAGAGGCAGAAAGCCCCGGCAATACCGGTCCTAGAGCGTAAGTACCTGGAGAGCGGGGAGAAAGAGGATAAAATGAATCAAGGATTGCCCAAATTCCCAGTCCCTGATAGCACACAAGAGGATTTGTAGAGTTGATAACACAATATGTTGTATGACTAATTTAAAATAATACATGATGTTGAAGAAAAGATGATCTATATAGAAAACAGTAATTTGTCGTATAGATGTATTGGAGGCTTTTAAGGAGTGTGTCTGAGCGCCGGGGGTGGGGGTCTGTGAGAAACGGACCACCCGGGTAACTGAGTCCCCCAACCGCCGAAAAAATAAAAAAGACCTTTCCATGAGGCAGTGATCTATAAGCGCCAACCAGCAACGCTCCGAGATTTTTAAGCCATTGGCGAGTAAACATAACCTTTGAGGGGTGAAACAGTATGCTAAGGGCATTATTCAAGAAAGTGCGATATATTTTACAGTGTCCATGCAAGAATTGCCAGGATTGGATAGAACCGGGTTTCTACGAAAACAAAGAATGTAAGTTCTTTAAACCCAAAATTCATCACTTAGGAGGAGAGAATGAGACGGTACACAGTTAATGTATTTTTTAATGACGGAGGCCATATATCTGTCGAATGTGACGATTTTATAATCAATGATGGGGTTTGTTATACCGCTATACGAGATGGCCTGAGAGTTATGACGATACCTTTTACTAACGTTAAATATACGACATTGATCGAAAATAGCAATGACATAAGCGAGTAACGAATTTAATTTAAAAAATAAAAAAGGAGTGTCCTTCAAATGACGATGGCAAAAGCATTGATAACGATTTTAAATATATTGATGATCATAGTCTTAACTTCGTGCACTATTGGAAGAACGTGGAGACGAGATAAGGCAACATTAATCGGATTTGGTTTTATGGCCTCTCTATATGTCGCAAATAGCATTATGATTTGGGGTTAAAGAATGATTATCACATATTTCGGAATTATCATGTTTGAGGTAATCGAATGGGCTAAATTCATAAAAACAAGAAGTCCTGTTACGCAGGCGATGTCTTTGCGGGTCACTGGGCGCGAGGTTGCCTATAACTGTTTAAGGCAGAGGCATGAGGCCTCTCTTAACCCTGCATCAGTGAAATGATATTGCTTTATATTACTCGGCAAAAACCTCACAATATCAGAATAACGGATGTAGGGAGCCAAAAACTATATCATGTGCAGTGAGTTCGGATAATGAAAGTTCCAAAACCGGATAGTCAGTAAAGACTGTAAAATCCGTCAGGGTTGCTGGTAACACGAGAGTCCGAAGAAAAACAGAAAACCAGATAGTGCAACGCACAGCACGAAAAATATTGTTGCTAACGGGCGAAAGTCCGTTACGGGAACGTAGCTCAATCGGCAGAGCAGCGGTGCGCACCATAAAACAGGGAGAGCAAGATTGGCGTTCGAGTCGCCACGTTTCCAATATGCGGAGTATATCATCAATGGCAGATGTGCAGGGTAGCGCCCTGCGTCCCGGTTCGATTCCGGGTGCTCCGCTTGGGGAATAATTCAGTGGTAGAAGATATGTCTTATTATCAGAGTGTCATGGGTTCGATTCCCATTTCCCCAACTTATCCTTGTTTCCACTTAGTCAGATACTACTGCAATGGTTCTGGTTGATGGGAGATGTATGGATAGTAGTTGCTCATTATCGGTTAACGAAAAACTCGCTCGTTAGTACAATTTGCAGATTGGAAAGCGGGTGGCATGGTTTGGGTCGGGCAGGTTCGACTCCTGCGGCAACTATTTGTGATTTTGGAACATTGAAAATTGAATATTGGCGGTTGAAGTGGTATAATTTTCGTATCAAATTACGAAAGGAGAATTGTATGACAAAACAAGAGATGTTGCAAGAGATGGACGAAAGGGCTTGGGGGCATGAAACAGATAAAGATTCATCATATGAAGATGTAAAGGAAGAATATGATGAAATGATAGAAGAATTTTCAGATGATTTTACAATGTTCCCTAATGGAAGGGATTATGATTCAGAAGATGAAGAGGGGATTTAGGTAACGATTTCAAAATACCAACCGTCAATGTTCGATGGTTGGTATTTTTTTACGCAAAATTTGGAGGTGTGGTATGGCAACATTAAAATTTTATGGGTATGGAGATGATACTTTTGGAGAATACGGCTTGACAAATCAGGATTATGATAATTGTGTATCTGGAAAGCCGATTCAGTGTATTGTTGACTGCGGAGAGCGCGGCAGAGTAATGGTTGTCGGTCAATACAGTGATGTGTCTATGGGGAGCGGTTGTTGGCTTGTCGGCATGACAAAGGTGGATGAGTATGACGAACTTCCTGATTGGAATTTCAGATACGAAAAGAGCGACTGTGAGTATTCTCCGGCGTTGGTTATGGACTTGCCAGAAGGAACATATGACCTTATTTGGTACAGTGATGGAAAGAAAGTAGGTGCGGTATGAGCGAAGCGGTAAGAGAAATGACAAGAGAAGAGTTAATTGCCGAAAAGGCAAAATTAGAAGAACAATGCCGAGTTCTTGCCAATAGATGCGATATGAAAGAGCGTCAGATAAAAGAAATGCAGTTCCACATCGACTGCTTAAAGGCTGAATTAGAGGAAGTTCAGATGAATAGCCGGGAATTACCGAAGTGGCTGTAATGCTTATTAAATCAACGGTAATATGCAAAGCAAATTCACTTCAAAAGGCATTTAACAAAAACTGCCAGGATGAATACGAGGCAGACCGGTATTCCAAAGAAGATTTAAAGGAAATTGCGGAGCATTTGCTTGTGTACTGCAATAATGCGGAGGTGGAGCAATCATGAACCTTGTTGAGTGCTTTGAGCATGTTTCGGATTCAAGCAAACAGTGCATAACGGCTTTAATAAAATTTGGTATACATATACAAAAATCGCATTTAACCAATAACTGGCGTAAAATGCATGGATTGCCGCTGATGAGGAGGCGTAACAATGGTAGAAGGATTTAATTTACAACTGGAAGAATATTGCTCGAGTTGCGCAGACTTCGAAGTGGAACATATATTGATTGATTCAGGAAGATTGCTTGATAGAAGTTATCATTGCGCGCACATAATAAAGTGCAAGAATGCTGACAAATGTGCAAGAATTAGAGAAAATCTGAAAAGAGGTTTGGATTTATGAGCATGAGACAAGTGATTGAAAGCATAGAGTGCGAGGCATATAAAAAATATATTGGACAAAAAGGAACATCACTTCGTGACCCTAAAGGACCAGAATGTGATAAATTAAAAGAGCACCGTTGTTCCTGCGGCAGACTTCTTGGCAGATTCAGCGGACAGGCTGAGGTAAAATGTCCGAAATGCGGGAAACTGAATGTGATTGGAGTTGAAAAAGTTGGAAAATCCGAACATTAGAATTGAAAGTGATGGTCACAAGGCAGAACTTTACATAAACGGAGAGAAAGTAAATGATATAAATGCGTTGGTATTTAATTTTGATGCAGGATATCAGCCACAATGTCGGTATTCAGTAAATGCGGTGGCGTTGGCGCTTGGAAAATCTCAAAATCCGTTTGTTAGAGAAAGAAGAAAATAGATTGTTAGAGCACCAGTCGTAGAGCACCTACGCAGAGAGCCAAATTTCCAAAGTGACAAGGGAAGGAGGCTCTTTTTTGATTTCGGGAAGAAACAGACGAATTATAAATGCAATACAAAAACTGAATCCGGAATATGAGACGCTGAAAGACCTTTTCGGTATGGCAAGAGCCGTATTTGAAGAGGATAATTCAGAACTTCCCTATGCACTGAAACTGACGAAGTATGTGAAAGATATAGTCGTGTATCTTTCGGCAGAAGAACAATTGAACGAACTATACTGGAATGTTCTATTGTGGGAAGCAAAGTTTCTGTTTGAGAGTTTCCTGCTGTATATGGAGAAAAACCGACCTTCCGAAGAAAAATTTTACGAGCCGAGAATCAATCCGCTTAAACAAGTTGTTGATGCAATACAAGAGTTGGCAGATGATTTGCTAGACGAACTGTTTATTAATATGCCATCAAGGGTAGGAAAAACACAGATTGTAAAATTTGCGTATGTTTGGTGGGGATCCAGGAATACAGAACTTTCCAATCTGTATTCTGCATATTCCGATAAGATTACAAGCGCTTTCTATACCGGATGCATAGAACTTATGACGGATCCAACATACACTTACGGAGAGATATTTCCCGATAATAAGATTGTTAAGACAAATGGAGACGATGAAATTATTGACTTGAACCGCGTAAAGACATATCCAACGTTTACCTGCAGGAGTATCTATGGAACGTTGAATGGTTCCTGTGACTGTAATGGACTTGGAATTGCCGATGACCTGTTTAGCGGCATCGAGGAAGCGGTGAGTGTTGATCGTCAGGTTACAGTGTGGGGAAAGTTTGATAATAACTTCATGAAACGTCTAAAAAAGAAAGCGAAACTTATAAACATGGGAACTCGCTGGGCACTAGGAGATTGTCAAGGTAGACGATTGAATCTACTGGAAACAAGGGATGAGTATAAGGGCAGGCGATATAAGGTTGTTTCTATACCTGCACTTAATGAAAATGACGAATCTAATTTTGATTATCCATACGATGTCGGGTATTCAACAGAAGATTATAGAATGATGAGAGCGTCATTTGAGGAAAACGATGATATGGCTTCATGGTATGCACAGGATATGCAGGATCCTATTGAGAGACAGGGTGCATTATTTACGAGCGATACAATGAAATTCTTCAACCCGGAGTGCGATATGCCGGAGAGGGAACCAGACAGAATATTTATGGCAGTTGACGAAGCATTCGGCGGAGGAGATTTTGTGTCTGGCCCGATATGTTACCAATTCGATGATACGTATTACGTACCAGATGTTGTTTTTGATAACGGTGATAAGAAGGTAACTCAACCACTGCTTGTGGATGCAATTATCAAACATAAAATACAAGCGGTACAGTTTGAGGAAACGAAAACCACAATGGATTATCGAGAAAAAGTAGAAGAAATGTTGAAAGAAAAAGGATACAGAACAAATTCTTACGGAAAAGCTGCTCCTGGAAATCTTGGAAAGAGAACGAGAATATTTGATAAAGCACCAGAAATTAGAGAAATGTATTTTGTCGATGCGGATCATAGAACAAAGCAGTATCAGAAATTTATATCCAATTTGTATACATTTAAGATGGAAGGAAAAGTGAAACATGATGATGGACCTGACAGTATGGCGCAGTTGTGTACTATGAAATTGGGAGATGTTGCTTCAGTTCAGATCATGAGTCGAAGGGAGCTTGGCATATAATGAGTCCCATAAAAAAGAAGAAAGAAAATCAAATTTATAATATTGATGGGTATAGAAATCTGGCAAATGCTGTTGTTACTAAGGCCGCCAAAGATTACAGAGGTGCATTAAAGAGACTTTTAAGACATCCAGATGATATTGGAGCGAATAAGACAAAAAATGATTGTGAGAGATTCTTCCATGATGAGGTGTCGTATTATACAGACCTTGATGGACCTACTATTATGCGTATGATTCAAGAGCGTGTCGACAAGGAGTGTGAAAAATGTGGATAAGAAAACTTTATTAGGATATAGAAAAGATAAAAAGGAACTGACTGCTGTTGATAAAACACTGGCCAGACTGGAAGCGCAGTTGGAGAATGTACCTACAGTTATGGGAAAGGTCTCCATGAGCAGTCATACATTTCCGTATGTAGAAAGTCATATGGCTGTTCAGATGGCAGAACCGATGGAATGCGATAGACTTTCAAAGCGAATTCGTGAAAAGGAAAAGAGGCGTGATGTATTGCTTGTACAGATTGCAAGCGTAGAGAAATTCATCGGCGATATTCCGGAGGGAATTGATAAAGAAATATTTGAAATGGTGTTCCTTGATGGAATGACTCAAAAAGAGGCTGGAGATATTCTTGGGTACACCAAAGGTAGAATATCTCAGATTATTTCAAGCCGCGTAAAATATTAAACACATTAAACTTTTAGGCATGTTATCATAATAATGTAAAAGTATATCAAATGATTAAGAGCCTTGCGCAAGTGCTGTGCGTTGGGTTCTTTTATATGTATAGGTGGTGATTGAAGTGCAGCTTTCTGGACGTAGGCAGATATTCACAGACAAATTCATAATCGACAAAACGAATATTCTTGAAGTCCTCGGAGAAGCATTCTCAATCCATGAGAAGAATCAGGCAGAAATGCTATACCTGTTTGAGTATGCAAAAGGTAATCAGCCAATTTTAAAGAGAGAAAAAGAAGTTAGGCCAGAAATTAATGAAAAGATTGTGGACAACATGGCTTCTGAAATTCTTGAATTCAAACTTGGTTATGAGTTTGGTTCGCCAATTACTTATGTGCAGAGAGCTAGAAGGGACATTAAGAGCAGAAATGCTCTTTTTTCTTTTATAAAAAAACTGTTCACATCGGAAGAAAGCAAGAAAGAGGATTTAAGAGTTGCTGCAATCAACGAAATGATGGTGGAGGAGTGCAAGTCCGCAAAGGATTTACAACTTGCCAAGGATGTCAAGACCTGTGGCGTTGGGTATCGGTTGATTCTTCCAAAGCGGTTTAAGGCAGGAACATCCGTATTTGATTTATTGGTGCTGAATCCATTAAATACATTCGTTGTATACAGTAATGATGCATACAGAGAGCCGTTGCTTGGAGTTACATATTTTCCGCATATTGATGGGAGTATTACTTTTGGCTGCTACACAAAAACTGCTTATTTCAAAATTGAGATGGGAGTTGTAGGAAATTTTGAACAAGCGTTTTTAGAGTCGTCAAATACGCTCGGAGAAATCCCAATCATTGAGTACATCAATGATTACGACCGCATGGGATGTTTTGAGCGGGTTATCCCGCTAATGGACGCATTGAATACGGTGGATTCTGACCGGGTAAATGATATTGCTCAGCATGTTCAAAACCTTTTGTGGGGCGACAATGTAGCGATTGACAAAGACCAATATAAAGAACTCCGTGCAGAGGGAATGATTGTTACAAAATCAGAACAGGGCAGACAAGCCACTTTGAAATATTTGGAAAGTGTCCTGAATCAGTCGGAAAATCAAACGTTGGTTGATTATGTAAAGCAACAGATTCTCGATATCACGAACACGCCGAGCAGGTCAGAACTTTCCGGCGGAAGTACTGGAAGCGCAACAAATATGTCTACCGGTTGGATGTCGGCGGAGACTGACGCAAAGGAAAAAGAGCAGATATGGTCAGCATCAGAACGCAGGGAGACAGCAATTATCTTGAAAATTATCAAGACAAGCGATGAAATAGATGCTGATATTGCAGAACTGAATCTATCAGATATCGAGATTCGGTTTTCGCGGTCAAGAACCTATGATTTGGCTACCAAGTGCAATTCCTTGGCGACACTTATTCGCATCGGGATTGATCCATTGAGAGCAATTGAAACAGTTGGTTTATTTACAGACCCACAGCAGGTAACGCTTGATTCAGCAGAACGGATTGATATGATTCTATTTCCAAACGCAAAAACATCGCAGGAAAACGAAGATCCGTATAAAAAACGACAGCCGGATATTACAGACCAGCCGTCAAAGGTATCGGTATCGGATGAATAATTGGTAATTTGGGCATCTGGAAACGGGTGCTCTTTTATATACCGTCAGGGGATTGACGTAAAAAGCGCAAGAGACAGGAAAAGTCTTTAAAACGGAAAACAATAGTCAGAGACGACTTAAAAACGCAAGGAGGATTAACATGGCAGACATTCAGAGTTTATTAGGAGATGCCTACAAAGATGGCATGACGATTGACGAAATCAACACTGCATTGGCAGAAAGAGAGCTGGTTGATAAAAGCCAGTATGACGGATTTGTACCGAAGTCTATGCTGGACAAGGCAAATTCCGAAGCAGCAGATTTTAAGAAAAAATGGAAAGCAGCTTCCAGTGCGCAGGAACAAAAAGAAATCGAAGAAGCGGAGAAACAGGCGCAGATTGAGGAGGAATTAAAAACCCTTCGCCGGTCAGCAAAAGTTTCTGATTACGAAAAACAACATTTGGCACTTAAGTATGACGAGAAAGATGCCAAGGAGATTGCAGAGGCTCTCTATGACGGTGATATGGACACGGTATTCCGAATCCAGAAGAAGCATGAGGATGCATTGCAGAAATCAATCAAAGCAGACCTAATGAAGCAGATGCCAATACCTCCGGCTGGGAATCAGCAAAAAATAGATTATAGTAAACAAATTGCAGAGGCTCAGGCAAGTGGAAATATGGCGCTTATGGCATCACTTATCCGTCAGCAGACCGAAGCCAATGCACAGAAACAGTAAAGGAGATTAATTTATTATGTCAGATGCATTTGCAATGAGTGGAAACACTCCAAATTATTCTGGTATGCTTTTTAACAAGGGCAATACCAAAACACCCTTCTCAACAATGATTGGTTCAAAGAGAAAGTACACAAATCACACAGAGTTCGTAACAGGACAGGAGTTCGAAACTGCGGAGGGAAGTCAGCCGGAAATTTCAGAATCAGCTTCCCTGACCGCACCGGACGCATCGGTTATTAAAAGAGAGCAGAAAACTAATGTTACACAGATTTTTCAGGAATCCGTAGGTATCTCTTATGGAAAAATGTCTAACATGGGTACATTAAATGGACTGAATGTTGCTGGTCAGCAGGCAAATCCTATCAGTGAAGAAGATTTTCAGGTGGCTGCCAAGATGGCAAAAATCGGACAGGACATTGAGTATACATTTATTAATGGTGTATATCAGAAGTCTACTGGTGATACTGTGGCCAATAAGTCAAGAGGTTTGCTTGAAGCAATTACTTCAAATGTTATTTCCGCTGGCGGAAAGTCACTGTCATTCCTGCTCGTATGCGAAGCCCTGAAATCCATTCATGAATCTAACGGAGATATTACCAATATCGTACTTGGGCTGGATTCCACAAGCAGACTACAGTTAAATGCGGATGCGGTAGCAAATGGTCTTACAATTGTTGAGAGTGGAAGAGATATTAATGGAATTATGGTTGATAAGGTGCTTACTCCTCTTGGGACCGTGTATCTTAAGGATTTGAAATATCTTCCAGCAGGAACAACGGTATTCTTTGACCCATTTATTATGGCCCCTGTTGAACAGATGGTTCCGGGCAAAGGTAACTTCTTCATTGAAGAGCTTGCTAAGGTCGGTGCGGGAACTAAGAAGCAGGTTTTTGGTCAGATTGGACTTGACCATGGACCAGAATGGTATTCCGCAAAGATTACAGGATTGTCTACTGCAATGCCTACCAATAAAGATATGGCGCGCAGAGTATTTTCTATTCCAGAAAACGAAGCTACAACTGCTGAACTTGGAGAACTGACCGTTGCATCTGTAGCTGGAACTAATACTGGTGATACAAAGATTACAGTTACCCCAGAGTTGACATCAGGCAACGCTTATAAGTATAAAGTGGCTGCAAATCCTACAATTCCAGCATATGACGCATCCTGCACAACAGGATATACTACATGGGATGGAAAAGCAGATATTACAGCAGCAACCGGACAGAAGATTGTCGTTGTGGAGGTTGATTCTAATAACAAAGCTAAGAAAGCCGGAATGGCAACCGTAACTTCAAAAACAGAGTAGGAGATTGAGTATGGAAGAGCTATTAACTGAATTACAAACTGATTTGGAAGCCGAACTTGTTTCTGAATTACATAATGATTCCGATAAGGCTCTTCTGACCTCTAAGATTAAAGGAGCTTACCGCACAGTTAAACGAAAGCGTAACTATCAAGGACACCATACACAGGAGTTTATTGACGCCGATATGTACTCCATGTATGACATCATAAAAGACCTTGCCATGTATGATTGGAATTTAATAGGTGCGGAAGGACAGACTGCAATGTCAGAAAATGGTACTTCCAGAACATGGATAAAACGGGATGAAATTTTAATGAAAGTAATTCCGTTTGTGCAGGTTTTATAGAAAGGACGGTGCTCCAAATATCTCCCAGTTGTGGGTTAAACAGCGAAGAAGATTGTGCGTGGAGAAATCCGCAGGGCGGCACTCATTAGCGGAGGTGGGCAGAGTGCTGAAAGAAAGTGTGGGTTTTATGAGAAGTCTTAAGAAAAATATGCAACGTCTATTTTATTCGCTCTATTCCGAAGAAATAACGATTTATGAGCGTGACGAGAACGGTGAGATTGTCTATGTGGAAGTAGATGGTGTGAGAGAACCAGTTGTTATAGGCACTGTGGCAGGATATTCAAAACCAGTAGAATTTCACGCTAATATAGCAATGTCTGGCGGAGAAGCGGAGTCCAGAGAGTATGGGTTTGATATTGGCTCATATCAGGCTGTTTTGGTTACCACGGACAATTCATTGCCCATATCGGAAACTAGCAGAATTTGGCACACCGCAGAGCCAAATATGAACGCTGACGGCACAGTGAATGGCGATAGTGCTGATTACAGCATTCTTGCTGTGAAGCCGTCATTGAACAGTGTAAAATATTTGTTGAAGAAATTACCGAAAGCGGGTGAGTGATATGTCGAGAATTAAACGGTTTGCGATAGAAAGGATTCCGATTGAAATTGAATATGTCAGACCTGTTTTAGGAAGATTGTACTTGATGTGCAATTTTTTTCGATTTTGGAAATTCGCACAGATTATTCCAAAAATACCGAATATTAGTTCATGTAAGCCACTATACAGGCTATACATTCCACAGTTCAAGAAAGTGGGTGGTTAGTATGGCAAAGCGAATTTCGTTCGGATTAAGTGTAAAAGAAATCCAATCCGCTATTAAAGAGGTTGAAAAATATCGTGATGATATCAACCGAAAAACAGAGGAATTGTGCCGGCGGCTTTGTGCCGAAGGTATACAGATAGCCAATGCCCATATCGGCAGTAGCGGCTTTGGCAAATACATCCGCCTTTCCTCTGAAATCAGTCCTCAGCAGGCAGGCTGTCGGGCGGTGTTCTACATGGAGGACAGTCAGAAGATTGTAAGCCAATGGCAGACGCTTGAGGGTGTGAAAAGTGCTACCGTGTCCCCATCGTTGATGTTGGAGTTCGGGGCAGGATTAAAAGCTGAGAATAAGTCGAACACTCCGGGAGTAGGAACTGGCACATTCCCCGGCGGTACGCATGGCAACGAACCGGGATGGTACTACATGGACTTGAATGGCGAGTGGCATTATTCAAGTGGTACTGCTCCGAAGATGCCGATGTATTTTGCAGGGAAAGAGTTGCGGGATAAGGTTGTGGCGATTGCGAGAGAGGTGTTTTATTCATGAAAAAATTTTTAATCAGATTATTCTGCCACCATGAATACGAAGTGATTGATAGTTGCTTAGTTGATTGCGGAATGAGAAAGATGATTACAAGTAAATGCAAAAAGTGTGGAAAGGTTAAGGTGGAGTTTGTTTGAGAAAGATATTTTTCGATACAGAATTTACTGGTCTGCATAAGAACACCACTTTAGTCAGTATTGGACTTGTTTCCGATGAGGGCAAGAAGTTCTACGCAGAATTAACAGATTTCAATGAAAGCCAGTGCGATGATTGGATTAAGGAAAATGTTCTGAAAAATTTAATCTTGAGTGGCAATGACAATATGGCAAAAGAGTTTGGCGATGATAATATGACAACCACGGTTCTTGGTAGCAAGGAAGATGTGCGAGAGGAATTAAGGGCGTGGCTTGCTAATTTTGGAGATGACATTCAGTTTGTTTCCGATGTATGCCATTTTGATTTTGTTTTGCTGATTAACCTTTTCGGAAATGCCTTTGATTTACCTAAGAATGTATCGGCAAGTTGCCACGACATCAATCAGGACATTGCAAAGCATTACGGGATTTCAGAAAGAGAAGCCTTTGACAAATCGAGAGAGGATATTGTAATGGAATTATGCGGAAAGACTATTGAGGGCAGGAAACACAATGCACTGTATGATGCGGAGGTTGTCAAGGCAATTTATGAGGAAGTGATATAATATGGAAGGATTTAACTAGAACGAAATTCAGTTCGTAGAAAGCAGAGGTATAAAATTATGGCAGATATGAAACCAGTAACAGAATTAAAAGACACAGTTGAAATGATGAACAGCGCGGATTACAAGGAGCGTTTCAAAGCGGAATATGCACAGGTAGTTATACGCTATCAGAAGTTAGCGGCAATGCTCGAAAAGTGGGATAAGGGAGATCTGAATTTCAGTCCTACTTGTCCGAGAAGCACCTACAATATGCAGGTAAGAGCAATGACTGATTATATTGCTGTTCTTGAAGCGAGGGCGGTTATGGAAGGTGTTGTACTGTAAACGGAGGTACTTGGAGTATGAAATATAGAAAGAAACCAGTAGTAATTGAAGCAGTTAGATATATGATAGATGATTCACTTCCTGATTGGTTCATGGACAGAGTAACGGATAATACAATTATTACCCATTCGGACGGAACTTGCGACATCAAGACACTTGAAGGAACAATGAAAGCCGATAAAGGAGACTTTATTATTCTTGGAGTAAATGGCGAAGTGTATCCTTGCAAGCCAGATATTTTTGAAAAGACCTACGAGGCGGTGGAATAATGGCAGGATTCAACTGGAACGAATTTTACACGGTATTTAAGGTCAAACTGGAAAAGGCAATCAAGTGTACTGTCGGGCGATATATTACTCCCAAAAGCAGTAATTTCCCGTATGTGGATGTGGCAATCGGCGATAATTCCGGCGGAAATTATGACCTGTCTGGTAATGAGGGAAGCACAAATCCGCTGATTGTTTTATCGGTGTACTCAACAGGTTCTCTTGCCGACAGCACTTGCGAGAAAATCAGCAATAAGGCAAAGGAAATCATGCTGAGTTATGGCTTTCGGTGTCGTGGCGGACCGTTGCCGATGACGAATGCCGCAGACCCAAGTATTGTGAGATGGGTTGGGAGATACCAAAGAATCTTCGGGAGTGGAGATGAACTGAAACAAATAAATTAGACACAGAAACCTGAGAGCCTATCGTGGCTCTCTATTTTATGTACCGGATACCGGAAGAGGTATTCGCTGACCGGCGGGAGTTAGCCGGTAGAAAGGTGGTAAAAATATGGCAGGCGGAAGAAGTACGATTAATACTGTGCTTAAATCTGGAACAACAACTAGTGGGTTAACTAAACTGTGCAAAATAAAAACATATCCTCAACTTGGCGGTTCTCCAGAAAAAATTGAAACAACTGATCTTGAAGACATTATGCAGACTTTCGTGGAGGGTGTGCAGTCTGTAGATGATATGCAGTTTACAGTTAATTACGAAAAAGAAACATACGAATCTGTAAAGGCAAGGATCAAGACAGACAAGTATTTCCAACTCGAATTTGGAGAAAGCGGAAGAGATGGAATTTTCTCATGGATGGGTTCTGTTTCACAGTTTGTAAATGGTGGTGAAGTGAATGGATTGAGAGAGGCCACTCTTGTGTGTACACCGTCTACTCAGATTAAGGACGTGGATGCGAAAACTGCATTTGAATCTTCATAGTATTTACGGCGGTTTAATACCGTCTTTTATTTTTATAATGAAAAGGAGCGTATTTGATGGAAGTAAAAATTAATAATAAAAAATATACAGTTCCAGAACTGACATTTGAACATTATACAAAAATGGAGGAACAGGGTCTATCCATTGTGAATGCAATTCAAAAAGAGCAATATATGCTTTTGGCTATGGCATTTACTTGTGTTGTAGTTGGCGTAGATAGGAACGAAGCCGAACGATTGTTAACTCAGCATGTGCTTGGCGGCGGAAGTGCGCGTGATATTGTTTCTGCTTTCATGAAAGCAATAGATAAGTCTGATTTTTTCTTGAAGATGCTGGGCATGAAGAAGACGGAGAAACCAGCAACAGGATCGGAGAACGAATCAGAATAACAAGTTGCACTCAATTAATCCATGATTATTATCTTCCCCGTGCGATAAGGTATGGGATCCTCTATTCCGAATTTTTAAAAATGAACCCGAGGGTGTTAGATGTATATCAGAAAGAATACGAACAAAGAATTCAAGATGAGGCTAACATGATCGATTATGTATCATGGAGCAATGGAATGTATGTTTTAGAAGCCGCTTCATCGTTGTTCAGCAAGAACAAAGATTATCCTGAAAAACCACGCAGTGTACTTGATAAAGAAGAAAAAATGCGCGAAGAAAACCCTACGAAGGCGGCCGCGCAAGATTTCGGAAATTGGGCATTGGCATATAACATGGCAAATAGTAAAAAGGACGGTGATGTAAGTGTCAGATGAGATTGGCAGACTCGATATAATGGTAGAAGCAGAAGCGAATCGCGCAAATCGTGCTCTTGGAGGCATGGAAAAAAGGCTGAACCGAATTGCTGACAGTCTTGAAAAAGTAACTGCACTTACTGCCGGGATTAACGGATTTGACAAGTTTGATCTCAAAGGATTAGAAAGTTTTCGCAAAGAGTTGGATTCTGTTTTCAAAAGTTCATCCAAAAAGTCTGTGAAAGTCGATGATTCAGACTTAAAGTATGCAAAGAAATCCATGGATGAATTGCAGAGACAATATAAGAATGCAAAACTTGAAGTGAATATATCTACGATTGGAGAAGAAGAACTGAAAAAGTTCATCAATCAAACAGAACGAAGATATAGAAAATTAAAGCAGACTTTGGCAGATACTATTGAACTCAATGGTTCTGATATGGTCGGTGGCAAAGCATGGTATAAGGCGAATATGCAGTTAATGCAGTATGAAAACGCTCTTGATGATGCAACCGAAGCACTTGGACGAATGAAGTCAATGAGAGATAGAATTCCTGAAATTACTATTGATAGGGGAGAGACATACAACAATGATACAGACATACCAGAGTATCCAAAAATTGTTGAAATTGGAAATTGTGAGCAATACGATGCTTCTGAAATAGAAGAATATATTAATAATTTCGCAGGTGCCAGAAAGGAAGCAAATACATTTGAGGCACAGATTAAAAGTCTAAAATCTGAACTGTCGGATTTGGCATCGCAAGGGTTTTCTCAATATGACCCGGAATATGATTCCGTTGCACGTGAGTTGGCAGAAGTAACGATTGCTCAGAAACAGTACAATAAAGAACTTAGAGAATCCGCAAGAGAGAGTCTCGGAATTTCAAATTCCGAGAGATCCGCTGAAGCAATGAAGAAAGCGTCTAAGCAAGCGGGGGTGTTTAAACGCACTATAGATGGGATCAAAAGTTCTGCTAAGAATATCAATGCTTTGAAAAGGAACTTCGATAATGTGTCGAAATCCATCAGGAGTGCAATTAAATTATCGAAGTCTGCATTGCACCCAATAAGATCATTGAAACAAGTAATTTCTGGAGATGGAGGAAATAGAAAAGGAATGTCATGGGGACGGATGATAGGATCATCCGTCCTTTTTAGTTTTGTTTTTCAGGGAATTAATGCAATTCAAAAAGCAATAAAAGAAGGGTCTGATAACCTTGTGAAATATAGTGCTGAGTATAACTATAGTATTTCATCTATGTTATCATCATTGCTGTATTTAAAGAACGCATTCGCAGCAGCATTTTCGCCCATTGTGAACGTTGTATCGCCTTATATTTCTCAGTTTATCGATATGATGGCCAGCGCAGCCAATGCAGTTGGACAATTCATGGCAGCGCTTACTGGAAAAGGGTTTGCGGTACAAGCAAAAAAGGCGTGGAAAGATTACGCAGCAGGTTTGGATACTACAAAAGACAGCGCAGGAGATGCTGCAAAAGCAATCAAAGATTTGCAAAACTATACTCTTAGGATTGATGAACTGAATGTGCTTCAGCCTAATGACAATTCTAGTTCTGGAAGTGGATCGGGAGGAAGCGGATCTGGCGGAGCAGACATATCTCCATCAGACATGTTTGAAACTGTTGAAGTGTCAAATTCTATGAGTAAACTTGCCGAGATGTTCAAAGAGGCTATTGCAAATTCCGATTTTACAGAAATTGGACGCATGATTAGCAATAAGTTAAGCGATGAACTGGAAAGCATTGATTGGCAATCTATTTACAAGAAAGCAGATAATTTCGGGAAGGATCTGGCTACTTTTTTAAATGGACTTATCACACCCAGACTTTTCTATAACCTTGGAAAGACAATCGCAAACTCAATTAATACTGCATTTCATTCAGCCAATGCATTTGCAATTAATTTTGACTGGAGTAATTTAGGGGACTCTTTGGCGAGCAGTGTTAAAGGCTTTTTTGAAAATTGGGATGCAAAGTTGACAGGTGAAACATTCAGTAATTTTGTGAAAGGTGTTTTAGAATCAATTACTTCATTTGTAAATTCCCTGAATAGTAATGACACATTTGAAGATATTGGTCAAAAGTTTGTTGACCTCTTGTGTGGAGTTGATTGGGCAGGACTAACATGGGACATGGGAAAATTCTTTAAAGCGTTATCCGATGCTATGACTGATTTCCCTAAAGATTTTTCTAAAGGTGTTGCAGAGTCAATTTTAGAGCATATGTTTGATTCAGAATTTTCAGACGGAATGAAGCAGAAGTTTAACGATTCGATACAACCATTGAATGACATTTGGGATTATCTTTTCTCAAGTTTAAATCCCGCGATTAATGCATTTAAAATTATGGATTTCGTGAGAGAAACTGTATCTTCGAAGGGTCAAAACATACTAGATTTCCTTTCTGATTGCTGGGAATCTATCAAGATTATATTTTCCCCTGTAGTGAAATGGTTCAAGGATACCTTCTCAGGAGCATACGAGGCGATAAAGTCACCATTTGAGTTTATAGCGTCATGGTTTGGAGAAAAGTGGACGGCAATTAAAGGCGTATTTGACAAGGACAAGGTGAGAAACTTCTTTAAAAGTGCCTTTAAGGCCGCCCTTGACGCAGTTAAGAACATTTGGGACGGCATAGGAGATTACTTTAAGAAAATTGCGAACCATATTATCTCCCCTATCGGGAAAGCAGTTAATGGAATCATCAAAGGCATAAACTGGGTTCTTGATAAGGTTGGTTCTAAAAAGCCGCCGCTTGACCTATGGGAAATACCAAAATTTGCCCGCGGAGCGGCGGGACTTCCGGAAGATACAATTGGAATTGTGAACGACCAGAAAGGCTCTGTTTATAAGGAACTAATTGTTCCACCTGATGGAAAGCCATTTATACCTGAAGGGAGAAATGTGATGCTTCCACTTCAAAAAGGAACAAAGATAATGCCGGCTGATGAAACGAAAGCCCTGATGTCTGCATTTCCACATTTTGCAGGTGGAATCGGTGATTTCTTCGGAAACGCGTGGGCGAAATTCAAAGATTTTACAGGCAATGTGCTTGATTATATTACACATCCAAATAAGATTGTTCAAATTGCATTAGACAAGTTTGTGGATATTTCCAATATGGCAGAACCAATAAGTTCTATTGCCAAAGGTACTGTTGACACTGTTTTTGATGGCATTGTAGATTACATAAAAGGTATTTTCGACTCAGAGACAACTGTAAAATATAACCCTACAGCAGGGGTTGAACAATGGAGATCGCTTGCGACAAAAGCACTTCAAATGACCGGACAGTTTACAGAATCTAATTTGAGTAGGATGTTAATGCAAATGCAGACTGAATCTGGTGGAAATCCGAATGCAATAAATAATTGGGACATCAATGCAAAAAATGGCACCCCATCAAAGGGATTGATGCAGGTAATAGACCCTACATTCCGCGCTTATGCATATCCAGGATACAATGCCAATATCTATGATCCACTGTCTAATATGCTGGCGGCAATTCGATACACCGTATCAAGATATGGAAGCCTTGCAAAAGGCTGGAAAGGGCATGGATATGCTTCTGGTATTGGTAAAATTAATTTCGCAGATTTCCTTCCACAACTCGCAGGTGGAGGAGCGGTGAAGAGTGGTCAAATGTTTATTGCAAGAGAAAAAGGTCCAGAATTAGTTGCGAACTATGGTAATAAATCATTCGTTATGAACAATGATCAGATTGTCCAGTCTGTAAGCAACGGCGTAGAAGCTGCTTTTGAGCGACAGAATGCCAGAACAAATGCTCTGCTACAGCAGATTGCAGAATGTCAGAAGATGCTAATTCATAAGGATACATCGGTAAATATTGATGGAAAAAAGGCTGACAAGCAGTTATCAAAAGCTAGAAAGAATTCTGGATATTCATTTAGTCCGGCGTAGGAGGTGTTGGAATGGCTGGAAATATCAGTAACCTAATAAGGGTAAATGGAAAGCCTTGGCCAGCACCAAAACGCTACCCAAATCTCGTTGTGACAACAGCGGTTGATGCTGCAAGAAATGCCAATAACAAAGTAGTTGGACAAAAGATTGGAAGAGATAATTATAAAATAGATAATTTAGAGTGGCCGTACTTAGATGCGGCCACATGGTCATCTATGCTGAAAGAATTTGATGCAAACTACTTTAGTTCAGTAACTTTTTGGGATTCTGTTAATAATTGTTGGAGGACTCTCGCGATGTACTGTGGTGATAGAAGGGCTGATGTATTTAAAACAGATTCCACCGGAAGGCCAGTTGCGTATATCAATTGCAAAATGAATCTTATCGATGCGGGGTGGTAATAATGTTCCAAACTTCAAAAGCATATAAGGAGTCAATGAATCAGCCAATTCGCAACGAATCTTATATGAAAGTTCGGCTTGGTTTAATTAACCAAGAAGCACAGAGTTCAGCTGTGTTGCAAAGTCGAGAAAAATATAATGCGTTTTCCGATGCCGATTCGATTTTTTCTCAGCATACTGTAAAAAGATATGCAACATATGAGAAAGAATCATTTCGGGCAGATGGGAGCCTTTATTTCCTCCCGCGATTAGAAAATGAATATTGGAAAGACGGTATTACATCAACAGATCTGTTCAATGATAGTTTTCAAATCAAGTTTGTTTTTGGGTATGGAAAATCTGATATCAAGGGATTGTCTATTCAGTTTAGCGAAAACTATCCAACAATTTTTTCAATTATTACAGATGATGGAACATCTGTATCATTTGAAAATGAAGTTCCATTCTTTAAGACAGACACAGTTTTTTCAAATACAGAATCTATCGCTATTCAGATCACTGAAATGAGAGTGCCCGATGTCCGAGTGAGGATTGATTATATTCAATTCGGGTTAGGTCTTGAATACGATAATGATTGGATTACTGAGGCGAATAGTAAGACAAATTTGTCTGTAATAAATGAGGAACTTCCAGAGTCTGAATTTAGTGTAACCCTAGATAATGAAAACCAGATTTTTAATGTTGACAATCCAGCGTCAGAAATCAACTTTTTAGAAAGTGGTCAAAAAATCAATGTTGAAATTGGTTATAAGCTGGATGATGGAAATATTGAGTGGATGAAACTGCATTCGCTATATGTATATGAGTGGAGCGCAGATGATTCAAAGGCAACAATTAAAGCCGTGGATATTTTGAAATTCCTGGAGGATAATTTTTATAAGGGAATATACTATGAAAGCGGTATTACTTTATATGATTTGGCTAAATTTGTATGCCAAGATGCCGGTCTATCTTCTGATGAGTATTATATCGATACATATTTGAAAAAGATAACTGTTTATAATCCACTTCCAAATGTTACGCATAAAGAAGCACTGCAGATTATTGCAAATGCTGGCAGATGCATTATGGACCATGACAGAAGTGGAAAGATAAGGATACGTGCTGCATTTACTCCAACGTATACTACTACATCGAATGGAACTACGAGTTATTCAAATGTTTCAAATATTGATTCAAATTACTCGAAAAATCAATATGCAACATATGAAGGAAACTATTGGATGGCGGATGGTGAAATGTTATTTGCACCACATACGAGCACTCAGGATTCCGGTTATGTCAGTTCTGTAGTTAGCGATAGTGAAGGCAAGTTTTCAACGAATCCTATTATTACACGCACATTGGAAAGTAAATACAAAGCATATGGGATCATGATGATTTTTCCATGCAATTTGCCAAAACAGTTTATTATCCGTACATATGCTGACAACGTATTAAATGACACTATTACGATTTCCTCTATGATAGAAAAAGAATTTGAATTGCAATATGATTTTAAAGAATTTGACAAGATGGAAATTGAATTTATAGAAACATCTAATCCAAATAGTAGAATTCATGTTGACTATATTTCACTTGGAGAGGAAACGAATTACAAGATTGAATATGATGATTTATATTCTACGCCTGTTGGAACACAGTTGGAAAAAATAAAAAATGTTAAAGTTGCAAGATATATATACTCACAATCAAACTCAGAAGAAGAACTTATAACAGAAAAGATTGCTTACGATGGAAATAACCAAACATATTTTATGACAGATGCTTGCTATGGATACCGAGCAATAATTAATGATGCTACATCTGGACAATCAGTGTCTATAGTGGAATCTGGTTCGTATTATGTTGAAGTTTCTTTTAGTGGAGTATCTTCCGGTGATGAAATCAGCATTATTATATACGGATATAAATACAACGTATCTACTGCATACAGTTTAAAGGCTGTAAATAACCGTGGATCTGACAAGGAGTGGCAAAATCCATTGATTTCAGATCTTTCGCATTGCAATTCAGTTGCCGCATGGCTTGCAGATTATTTTGCTTCTGGTATTGAATATGAATTGTCATACCGCGGAGAACCGGCAATTGATGTTGGAGATGTGATTGGACAGGAAAATAAATATGATTCAAATTTAAAAACTATTGTTGAGGAATCCCAACTAAAATTCGATGGTGCTATCAGTGGTGCATTGATTACTAGGAGGAAAGAGAGTGTGGACAGAACCTAAAACTAATTGGACAGACACCGATTATTTTAACTATACAGATTACAATAGGATAAAAAACAATATCGAACATCTCCGCAGTCTTTCTTTAGACTTGTATCTAGATTTCCCATATGAGAACATGGGTGATGATAAAACTGGTTATGCAGATTTCCCATATGCTGATGAGTTCAATGTTATGGAAAATAATTTGGAATCCATGAAGAATAATACATTTGGTTTTTATTTTACGGATAAGAAACAATGGTATGATAATCAGCCAACTCCCAATTATGAGGATTTAAACAGAATAGAGAGTGCCTGTTTGAAAATGTATGATGGGTTCAATAATGAAACTAGGGCAAAGGGCAGATTGAGCGTCAGACTTGGATATCAGAAAGGAATGGTGAAGGTATAATGTCAACGACACCTTTGGACACAAATTTTAAAGATGATATTTTAGCATCATCCAATGCGAAGAGAAAATACCAGATGACTTATAACGATGACGGAACTGTTAGTTTCCAGGACGTGACAGCATACAGCCAGATGGGATCCGCGTTTGGAGCAAAGGAGGTGAATGAAGAGCGGGCGGCAATAAACAAAATCAACAGTGACAGAATAGTTGCGCTTGATGAGATTGACTTAGTTACAGAACCAGGATTCTTTGTGGATGCAATGGCAGTTAAAGAACTAAATAGAAATTTTGCGAATGTGTTAGGGATATTGACAAATATCAAAGGAA
>ERZ1036412.491-NODE-491-length-27172-cov-58.787587_pt1 | contig 27172 bp, 32 predicted proteins | sample MGYA00514218_ERZ1036412 | MGnify/ENA primary metagenome ERZ1036412 (study PRJEB33795, sample SAMN09464944) | human gut metagenome | host: Homo sapiens | place: USA: Stanford, California | collected 2016-11 | study: EMG produced TPA metagenomics assembly of the... | reverse complement strand
AGCTGGCGGCAGCCAATACAGCAAAATTTATCTTAGTCTGCATACCGCTTCTGTTACTCTTTTCCCTGGCTGTTTCCCTGATGCTGGCCTCCTTCAGGGAAAAGCGCGGCATTTTCAAGACCTCGTTTCTTGTGCCCATGGCGGTTCCCGTTGCTTCGATTGTTCTTTTGTGGCGAGTGATTTTTCATAAAAATGGTCTTCTCAATGCATTTACTGCACTTTGGGGTATGGTTCCGGTTGACTGGATTGGAAGTAAGGCAGCCTTTGGCGTGTTGGTGTTTGCTTATCTGTGGAAGAATTTCGGATATGATATGGTGCTGTGGCTGTCAGGACTCAGCGCCATAAATCCGGCATTATATGAGGCGGCTCAGATAGACGGCGCCGGAAGCCTCCAGCGGTTTGTGAGTATTACACTTCCCAATCTTATGCCTACATTATTTACCATTACCGTGCTGTCGCTGCTCAATTCCTTTAAGGTGTTCAGGGAGGCTTATCTGATTGCGGGAGGTTATCCGGATGACAGTATTTACATGCTTCAGCATTTATTTAATAACTGGTACGGCAATCTGGATGTGGATAAAATGTGTGCCGGAGCTGTGATGATGGCAATTCTGGTATTTATTTTAATACTACTGCTGCAAAAAATTATGAACAGAGGAGATAGGATATGAAAAAATGGCTTCTTGGCGTGCCCCTTGTTTTGATTGCGGTCTTTATATGGCTGCCTCTGTGGATGCTGATATCCGGTACCTTTATGGGAGGGGCAGAGCTGTCTGAAAATCTTGCGCCAGTCCTGGAGGGCAGGGGAGGAACGGCTGTATGGCCTGTAATGGCGCGTTATCCGACCCTGGCGGCATATGTGGAACTATTATTGGATACGCCCCAGTTTTTTACGGTATTCTGGAATTCCTGCAGGCAGGTTTTTCCAATCATACTCGGCCATGTCCTTTTGGGCGCGCCTGCGGCATGGGCATTTGCTAAGTTTCACTTTCGCGGGAAAAAGATACTCTATACATTGTATATTGTCCTGATGCTGATGCCATTTCAGGTGACCATGGTTTCCAGCTATCTTGTTCTGAACAAACTGGGCCTGATTGATACCGTGTGGGCAGTCATACTGCCCGGTGCGGCATCAACGCTTCCGGTATTCATCATGACACGTTTTTTCATGGACATACCGGAGGCGGTCATGGAGGCGGCAGCCGTGGATGGGGCTTCCTCATTTCAGACTTTTTTACGATTTGGGCTTCCGCTGGGAGCGCCGGGCATTCTCTCGGCTGTGGTATTGGGCTTCTTGGAATACTGGAACGCAATAGAAGCGCCTCAGGCATTCTTAAAAAACCAGGCGCTCTGGCCGCTGTCATTATATATGTCAAACATCACGGCGGATAACGCCGGGGTATCATTAATTGCATCACTGATTACACTGATGCCTCCTCTTTTGATATTCCTGTCCGGGCAGAAATATCTGGAGCAGGGCATTATATCTTCCGGAATGAAAGATTAACACAGGGGATTAATATATGGAAAACAGGAATTTTGCAGGCGATCTGCAGATAAGCAAAGTGAATAAATGGTATCCGGGCGATGTTCATGCTGTTAAGGATATGGATATGGAAATAAAGAGAGGGGAATTTATAGTATTTGTAGGCCCTTCCGGCTGCGGAAAGACAACGCTGCTGCGCATGATTGCAGGACTTGAGAGTATAAGCAGCGGAGAGGTCATTATGGACGGCAGGACTGTGAACCAGGTTCCGCCAAAGAACCGCGATATTGCCATGGTATTCCAAAATTACGCCCTTTATCCCAATATGAAAGTAAAAGATAATATTGCTTTTCCCCTTAAAATGCAGCATATCGGCAAAACGGAAAGGGAGAAAAGGGTAGCAGAAGTGGCGCAAAAGCTGGAGCTGGATGCTCTGCTTGAAAGGAAACCGGGGGCCTTGTCCGGCGGTCAGCGCCAGCGTGTTGCCCTTGCGCGGGCCATGATAAGAAAACCCGGACTGTTTCTCATGGATGAGCCGTTAGCCAATCTCGATGCGAAGCTCCGCACAGAAATGCGCCGGGAGATTATAACGCTCCAACGGGAGCTGGGGGTAACAACCATATATGTCACCCATGATCAGACGGAGGCAATGACGATGGGGACGCGCATCGCCGTAATAAGCGGCGGTGTTTTACAGCAATTTGGAACACCGCAGGAAATATATAGAAATCCGGCGAATCTGTTTGTTGCTGGGTTCATAGGCTCACCCAATATGAATGTGTGGGACACAGAGCTTATTTCAAATAACGGACAACATTATCTGACCCTGGGAAATGCCCGTATTCCGATGGGTAAAAGCGGTCTGGCCGCAAGAGGACTGCAGGGGCCCATTAAGGCAGGTATCCGTCCGGAACACATTGTGCCGGCGGCACCGGACGATCCTCATGCAGTGCGGATGAAAATCAGCATTTTAGAAAATACCGGGCGTGAAGCGGCAGTTTTCCTCACCGGGGCTGATATACCGGATATTACAATGGTAACAGGCGCGGATTTCTCAGGCCGGGCCGGGCAGGAGGTATATATTCGGCTAAAGCCGGAAAAGATACTTCTATTTAATACAGAGACAGGATGTGCATATGGAGATGTTTATGTATAGAATATATTCAACAGGGATAGAAACTGCGGCTGCATCAGCGATACTGATACCGATTCTTTTTTTATATCAAATATTTATATTTCATAACATAAAAAAGACGGCAGCCTATATTATTTTTATATTATATTTGACTGCAATGTGCCTGTTGGTGGGGTTTCCCTGTGTGACAGGAATTAAAATCGGTTGGTCTTATAATTTTATTCCTTTGTATGGTATGCTGAACGATATAACTAACAGCTATCTGAATGTTTTGCTTTTTATCCCATTAGGTATATTTGTTCCATGCTTATGGCCCGAATACAGAAGCATGATGAAAACAGTGGGCTTGGGCCTGATGACATCACTGGGTATTGAAATACTGCAGATATTTACCTTCCGCGCAACCGATATCAATGACCTGATAACGAACGCGGCAGGTACATTGGCTGGTTATCTGATTGGCAGAGTGATGATAAAAATGATTCCTCAATTAGATAGACTGAATTGCAGGAGAAGTGAGTTATATCTCCTATACGGAACGGTTGGTGCAGTGATGTTTTTCTTTCAGCCATTTATTTTTTTATTATCAGAGGCCTTATATCCGTAAAGGCTGGCATCCATTCCTTTCTTTTGTTATGAGGAACGAGTGTGCTTTTATCAGCCCCCGCCTTCAACCCCATGAAATCGCAGAAAATTCCGTGCCGCATGGGACAGCGGGTACTCTTTATTGACAATGAAAGCGCTCGTGATAAACAGATTTTCATCGGAAAAATGCTTCACGGTTAAGTCCCTGATATGTTGGAAGTCTGCGGCCGTCAGTGAGGCCAGTGCGACGGTTTTAAAGGATCTGGCCCACTCAATCGCAGTTGCATTCGAAGAGGTAATAATAGAAATATTCGGCGCGAGCAGATGGTGGCCGAAGGAGGAACGGACCAGATCCAGGCAGTCGAAGGGAACCGCAAGCGGATAGTCTGCCAGCAGGGATATGTCGATAATGCTGCCGCTTTGCATCAGAGGGTGTTCCGGCCTGCAGATTGCCACAATCTCTTCTTTCTCATAGGGATAGACAGCCAGGGAAGCATAGCCGGGAAGGCTGGACCGTATGAGTCCGATCTCCGTTACATGGTTCAGGACGTTCGGAATCGCAAAATCACTTGGTATTTCATAAAAATCAAAATTGACATTCGGGTATGCGGCCCGGAAATCGTCAAACAGATGGTGCAGAAAATAGGCGGAGTTTCCTGCCGGGATTGAGAGCTTTAAAAGCTCGGAAAAACCTGTTTTTTTATTGTGAATCTCGTCTTGAAGTTTTTCTTCGGCCTGGCAGATCTCCTTGGCGCGCAGATAAAAAACGCGTCCGGCGTCGGTCAGCTCAAGCCTGTGCCGGTTTCGGATTAAAAGCTTTGCCCCATAATAAGTTTCAATATTTTTCAACTGGTTGCTCAGAGAAGGCTGGGCGATCAGCAGCTTGTTCGACGCAGCCAGAATACTTCCGCTTTCTACAATCGCAACAAAATTCCGATAAGACTCTAATGTCATAGAGCAATTCCCCTTAATTTATAATTTAATATTCTTCTAATATAAGAAAAATATTATAAATAATATGTAATAATGATAGTTTTATTATATAAAAAATTATGTTACAATGCAAATTGTTTTTAAAAAATAGTGCTTATAAAAAGAGAGCTATATATAAGCACAACTAATGAATAAAGATAAGGGGGAATAAAGAGTACGATGAATGCTTTACTGACAGATTTATTGGCCGTATTTGGAGTTGTTTTAAATGCGCTGCCTCAGGGACTTTTAGCGCTGTCCTTTGGTTTTGCAGCCGTCCCGACGGCGATGGCGTTTTTTATCGGAGCGTTTGGAAATGTGATTACGGGGAATGTGGCGCCGATTTCATTTCAGGCTGAAACTATTACATATGCGGGTACCAGCGGCAGGAACCGCTCGGAGCGGTGTACAATGATCTTTATCGGAGCCGCCATTCTTGCGGTTATCGGAGCCTGCGGGATGCTGACTAAGATTGTGGATTTTATCGGTACAGACATTGCAAACGGCATGATGGCCGGTGTGGGACTGATATTGACGAATGCGGCTGTCAACATGGTGAAGGAGGATCACCTTGCAGGCGGAGTATCGATAGCTGCGGCAGTGCTCACCTATTTTCTGACCAGCTCCAGTCCCAATACGCTGGTTTACACGATCGTGATATCGGTCATTGCGTCCAGTGTGGTATCGGCGGTTTTGAATAAAGAAAAGAAAAATATCGTTGTTGCAGATGACAAATTTACCCGTCAGAAATTCACATTTAACGGAAATGTGATACTCGGCGCTCTCGGAATGGTCTGTTTAAATATTGGCTCTAATATTTCATTTGGAGCAATCACGGCCAGCATGGCAGGAGCAGATACCTTTAATGTGGACCACCTGACCCTGATCTCTTCCCTTGCGGATATGGGTTCCTCTTTCTTCGGAGGCGCACCGGTGGAATCGATAATTTCTGCTACGGCAAATGCGCCCCACCCGGTTTGGGCCGGAGTGGCGATGATGATTGTGGTAGGCATAATTCTGTTAAGCGGCCTGCTTCCGAAAATCGGCAATTATGTTCCGTCCTCATCGATTGCGGGTTTCCTGATCGTACTGGGGCTTTTCAAGACCTTTATACTTGATGCACCCGTAGCGCTGGCAATTAATCCGGCGGTAGGCGGAACTGCACTCGTTGTCACGGCAATTTCGAATCCGTTTCTCGGAATGCTTGCCGGTATCGCAGCCAGAGTCCTGGGCCTGTAAGGAGGAGTAGCATTATGGATACATATGAATTAAAGCTTTGCGGCGTAAAGCGAGAACTGCCGTTTATCGATTTGGAGGATAATCTGGCCTTTGCCAGTTTTGTAATTATGGGCGATACGGAGCTTATCACGGCCTGCGCGCCGGAGCTGGCGGAGAAGATTGGGGACGTGGATGTCATTATTACCGCGGAGGCCAAGGGGATTGCCCTTGCCTACGAAATCAGCAGGCTGCTCGGGAAAAAGGAATTTATTGTGGCAAGAAAGAGCATCAAATCCTATATGTGCGGCGTGGTATCGGTATCGGTGCATTCCATCACGACCTCCGGGGAGCAGCATCTGTACCTGGACGGCCATGATGCAAAGCGTCTTTGCGGCAAAAGGGTCTGCATCGTGGACGATGTGATTTCAACCGGTGAGTCCCTCTATGCGTTAGAAGCTCTGGTGGAGAGTGCAAAGGGGATCGTTACAAGAAAAGCAGCGGTGCTTGCAGAGGGAAAAGCAGCAGAGAGAGACGACATTATCTTTTTACAGAAGCTCCCGCTGTTTCACAAATGTGATGATAACAGCTATGAAATTAAGGAATCATAAAGTCATAAGAAGTTTCATTAAATAAACAAAGAAGATAAGGCAGATACCTCGCATCTCCACCAGGAATGAAAGGTATCTGCCTTTATAAATGATTACTCTTGTAAGTAAACAGATACTGTCCCGGGCGCACGCACCGGTCTTCGCTTCTTGTAATTTAAGAAAAATTTAGGAATTTCAAGTACATTTCGACATGATGATATATGATAGAGTATAATAAAGAATTAAGAGTAAAAGGTAAAGCTATTTGAATTTATATGAATCAAATTTGGGAGGATGACCGTCGACATGCGTATTTTGATTGCCGAAGATGAAGTTGAACTTGCGAAAGGCCTGAAGTTCCTTCTGGAGAAGAACAAGTTTTCCGTTGATACTGTCAATAACGGAGCGGATGCACTGGACTACTTTCACAGCACGGATTACGATGTGATCGTGCTGGATATCATGATGCCCAAAAAGAACGGAATGGAGGTGTTATCTCAGATAAGGAGTGAGGGAGCGGCAGTTCCCGTGCTGATGCTCACAGCCAGGTCCGAGATTGAAGACAGGGTCGCCGGACTGGAGGCAGGGGCAGACGATTATCTCCCCAAGCCGTTTGCCACCAGGGAATTTATTGCAAGAGTGAAGGCGCTTGCCCGCAGAAATGCCGGATATGCCGATACGGTTCTGTCACTGGGGAATGTACGGCTCGACTGTAACCGCTATGAGCTTACCTGCGAAGAGGAAACGGTGCGGCTTAATAACAAGGAATACCAACTGATGGAGCTGTTTTTCCAGCATCCGCATTTTGTATTCTCTACCGATCACCTGATGGACAAGGTATGGGGGAAGGACTCGGAGGCGGATATTGACGTTGTCTGGACATACATCGGGTTCATCAGGAAAAAGCTGAAACATATCGGTGCGGATATTGAAATAAAAACAGTGCGCGGAGCCGGTTATTCGCTGGAGGGCAATAAATGCTGAAGAAGATGAAACGCCGGTTTATTGCATCGGCGATGGTGGCCTTTGGAGCCGTTATGCTGGTTTTGGTAACGGTTATTAATATTGCTAACTGTTATCTGACGACTAAAAAACAGGATAACCTGCTGAATATCATTCTCGAATATGATAAAAAGACATTTTCGCAGCCCGGTACCGGTTTTCCGCCAATTTCAGATATGCCCTGGGCAGGGGGCCCGGAGGCAGAGTTCATGACCCGCTTTTTCATTGTCCGCTGCGACAGTGATAATAATGTGACGGTAATATCCAGAGCGTATATCTCTTCGGTCGATGAGGAGACAGCGCGGAATTATACGGAGGAAATCCTGGCTAAAGGAAAGGTAAAAGGTTACTTTAAAGATTACCGCTACTGTGTAAGCCGGGAGGAGGGAGAAATAATCCTCGTTTTTCTGAACGCATCCAACGCCCTGCAGTTTATGGAGTCGTTACTGATTGTATCGGTTGGCATAGGCATTGTCAGCCTGCTGGTTGTCTTCCTGCTCGTCATGATTTTATCCCACCGGGCAATACAGCCTTATGTGAAGAATATAGAGCGTCAGAAGCGGTTTATCACGGATGCCGGACATGAGCTGAAAACACCGCTGACCTCCATTGCAACCAGTGCGGATATCGCCGCCATGGAGTATGAAGGGGATGAATGGATTGCCAATATACAAAAGCAGACAGCCCGTCTGACCCGTCTGGTAAGTGACCTGGTGACGCTTTCCAGACTGGATGAAGAGATGATAATTTACGATAAGACGGTATTTTCCCTCAGTGACGCTGCCTGGGAAATCGCGGAGCCTTTTGCTTCGCTGGCAAAAGCAGGCGGAAAAACGTATATCCAGAACATAGAGGACCGTTTGGAGATGGAGGCAGACAGAAATTCGATTCAGCAGTTATTATCCATTCTTCTGGACAACGCATTGAAATACTCCGATGAGGGCGGCAAAATCCGGCTGGATATTTACCGCAGCCACAATCGAATCTGCATGAAGGTATTTAACACCTGTGAGCTTCAGGGGATAACGGATCTGGAGCGCCTGTTCGACCGTTTTTACCGTCCGGACGAATCCAGATCCACTAACACCGGAGGCACAGGAATCGGGCTGTCCATGGCTCAGGCTATCGTGGAGGCGCATGGCGGTAAGATTACGGTGAACAGTACGGATGGGAAAACAATTATTTTTACAGTGGTTATTTAATCTTACGATAACCCGGCACGTTCCGGTACGGATTATCTGTTTCAACGCGAAAGGCACATTACAATAATATTGTTGTAATGTGTCTTTCTTTGCTGTCTGACTGTTAATTGTTCGTAGAATTTTCACATTTCATTTCAAGTACATTTCAGGCTGACTTTTTATAATAGCTGATGATATTATGTGCAGTAATCTTCTCAGACTGAGAAAAAACAAAAAAATTCAGGAGGTTTGCTATGATAACAGTTGAGCATTTGACCAAATGTTACGGTGACTTCATGGCTGTCAGCGATTTGTCTTTTGAAATTGATGAAGGGCATGTGTACGGCTTTTTAGGACCAAACGGCGCCGGAAAATCGACTACTATGAATATTATGGCCGGATGTCTGTCGGCCACGGAGGGGAAAGTAATAATCGACGGCCACGATATCTTTGAAGAACCTGAAAAAGCAAAAAAACTCATAGGCTACCTTCCGGAACAGCCGCCTCTCTACATGAATGAAACACCGGTGGAATATCTGAAATTCGTTGGCGCGGCAAAGGGGTTAAAAGGACGGGAGTTGCAGAGGCAGGTGGAGGAGGTGATCGGCCAGGTAAGGATTGACGAAGTCAAGAACAGGCTGATTTCCAAGCTTTCAAAAGGCTACAGGCAGAGAGTCGGTATCGCCCAGGCGCTGCTCGGGAATCCGAAGGTTATTATACTTGATGAACCGACCGTAGGACTTGATCCGATCCAGATCATCGAGATACGTGATCTGATAAAGGAACTCGGGCAGACCCATACCGTTATTTTAAGCTCTCACATTCTTTCAGAGGTTCAGGCCGTCTGCGGCAAGGTCCTGATTATCGCCAGAGGAAAGCTGGCTGCATTTGATGAACCGGAAAATCTGGAAAAGCTGATGCTGGCATCAAACGGCATAACTTTTACGGCAGAGGCCACCGGGGAGGATGCCGCAAGAATTCTGTCTGCAATGAAATCTGTTACAGAGTGGACCTTTGAGGATAAAGGAGACGGGACCGTTGAGATTCACGCAAAAACAGAGGACAGCAATTCACGCGACATTTGCCGCCGGCTCTTTTTTGCCTTTGCGGCCGAGGGGAAGGCAATTTTGAGCATGACTTCAAAGAAAGCCAATCTGGAGGATGTATTTATTGAACTGACCGAAGGCGAATCCGGAGTTGAGAGAAGCGGTGACCGGGAAGAGCAGGATATTCCGGCAGTGGCTGATGATGCCGGGAACACGCAAGATTTCAGAAAAACGGAAGATTCCGGGAGCGCTGAAGATTCCGGGAACGCTGAAAATTCCGGGAACATGCAAGAGGCCGGAAACGCTGAAAATTCCGGAAGTGACAGTGCAGAAAGTGAGGGAACGGACGAATGACAGCTGTACTTAAACATGAACTTGCCAATTATTTTCACTCATTAACCGCATATATTTTTGGTGCATTTCTTCTGGTTTTTGTAGGGATTGGGGCTATGCTTTACAATATTCAGGCGGCAGTGTCCAATTTTGAATATGTACTGCAATTTGTGAGCCTTGGTTTTGTAGTGATTGTACCAATCTTGACGATGCGCGTCATAGCGGAGGAGAGAAAGCAGAAGACAGACCAGCTTTTATATTCCCTTCCGATTACAACTTCCCAGGTTGTTGTGGGTAAATATCTGGCACTGCTGGTCGTATTTTTTATTCCGCTGTGCATCGTGTCCCTGTATCCGCTGATTTTTGCGCAGTTTGGGGATGTGTATCTGATGACATCCTATGGCTCTCTGCTGGCATTTTTTATCATGGGCGCCGCTCTGATTGCCGTCGGCACTTTTATTTCCTCGCTGACCGAAAATCAGGGATTTGCCGCAGGAATTGCCATCCCCGTCATATTGTTTAACTACTACAGCGTCAGCCTGGCGGAACATATATCTGCCTCCGCCATGGGCTCTGTCATCTCCCTGTGTGCCCTGGCCGTTATTTTGGGCCTTGTTATCCGCTTCCTGACGGGCAATGAAGGCCTGGCATTTTCGGTCAGCCTGCTGCTCATTATCATTATCGGGATTGCCGGTTTTGTCGATATCAGCAGTTTTGAAGGGCTTCTGCCGAAGATAATGAACCGGTTATCACTTTTTGAACGCTTTTATTCGTTTGTAAACGGTGTATTTGATTTTACATCCGTTGTTTACTTTATATCGGTAATCGTGTTCTTTTTATTCCTGTCCGTGCAGTCCCTTGAAAAAAGGAGGTATAACTGATGAAAAAGCATGAACTCCTTAAAAAGCCTGAACGGCCGGGAAGAAACAGGATTGCTCTTCGGGGCGGCTCTTATTCCCTGGCAATCACGGCTGTCGTACTGGCGATACTTATTGTTATTAATATTCTGGCATCAGTACTTCCTGCGGCAGTGACCAAATATGACATCAGTTCCACAAAGCTTTATTCAATTACAAGCAATACCAAGGCAGTGGTCAATGCGCTGGAAAAGGATGTGACAATTTATTGGATCGTGCAATCTGATGCGGAAGACGATGTAATCGAAAATCTGCTTAATAAATATGAAAGCCTGTCGGATCATATTAAGGTTGTCAAGAAGAATCCTGATGTTTATCCGACTTTTGCGGCACAGTACACATCGGAAACGGTTGCCAATAACAGTCTCGTTGTAGAATGCGGCGACCGCAGCCGGTATATCGGTTATGATGACATTTATCTCTATGAGCCGAATATGACATCCTACTCCTATAATGCTTCATTCGACGGCGAGGGTGCAATTACATCCGCCATCGATTATGTTGTCAATGAGGAAATGCCCCAGGTGTATGTTCTGGAGGGGCATGGGGAGGCTGAGCTTCCGGAGGCGTTCAGTGACCAGATAGAAAAGGAAAACATGGAGTTAACCACTTTCTCCCTGCTCACAGAAGATTCTGTCCCCGAAGAGGCGGACTGTGTCCTAATCTATGCGCCGGCCAGTGATATTTCCATAGAGGAAAAAGACCTGCTGGCCAAATACGTATCGGGCGGAGGAAAATTGATGGTACTGGCCGGGCCGGTTGAGAACGGAACACTGGAAAATCTCTATAGTTTACTGGAGGACTACGGTGTAGAAGCGGCAGAGGGGATCGTGGTGGAGACCGACCGGGGACATTATGCGTTCCAGGCGCCGTATATCCTGCTGCCGAATCTTCAAAGCAGTGAGATTACCGATCCGCTGATCCAGGAACATTATTATTCTATTATTCCCATTGCCCAGGGGCTGACGGTCAAGGGAGCGGATTCGGCAGAGGTAACGGAGCTTTTGACCACATCGGAAACGGCATTCAGCAAAACGGACGGTTACGGCCTGACCACCTATGAGAAAGAGGAGGGGGATACAGACGGACCTTTCGCCGTGGCGGTATCCGTTGCGTGCGGAAATGACGGGCAGATGATTTGGTTCACGTCGTCCCATTTCCTGGACGATATGTATAATGCCTATTCATCCGGGGCAAATCTGGATCTTGGCATGAATGCATTATCATCACTGATTGGTGAGAGCGAAGCGGTGGCGATCCGCAGCAAATCACTCAACTACAACTACCTTACCATCAGTGATTCCACAGCCTCTCTATTGAAAACGGTGATGATTGGCGTATTCCCGCTGCTGTATCTCGGTATCGGTATCTGCGTAGTAGTAAGAAGGAGGAGAAAAGATGAGCCGGTCTAAAAAACTTTCCGTATTACTTGGGGCATTGCTGGCGGTCTGCCTGATCACATTTGGAGTCAGTCAATATGAGGTGCACAAGGAAAAGATAAAAAACAGCGATGAAATTATTTTAGAGCTGCCGGGTGACATGGTGAAATCGCTTTCCTGGGAATATAATTCCGAAACCCTCGCCTTTCACAAAGACGGAAAATGGCTTTACGATGGGGATGGAGCGTTTCCGGTTGACGAAGAGAAAATAAATGAGCGTCTGGATCTGTTCAGCGAATTCGGGGTTTCATTTATCATTGAGGATGTGGAGGATTTTGGACAATACGGCCTGGATAAGCCTGTCTGCACGATTCATCTTGAAACGGACGACGAGAGCTATGAGATCCTGATTGGGGATTTCAGCAAGATGGACTCGGAGAGGTATGTTTCGATTGGGGACGGGAATGTATATCTTGTGAAAAAGGATCCGCTGGACTACTTTGATGCAACGCTGAGCGACATGATTAAACAAGATGAAATACCGCAGTTTGATAAAGTGACGAGGATACAGTTTACAGGAGCGGAAAACTATCAGATTGGATATCAGGAGGACAGCAGCCTCAGCTATTGCAAGGATGACGTTTACTTTATGGAGCAGGACGGGGCTTACCTTCCGCTTGATACATCCAGGGTTAACAGCTATCTTGATACAGTCAGCCGCCTGAATCCAACGGATTACGTAACGTATAATGCCACGGACGAGGAACTTAGGGACTGTGGTTTAGATAAGCCGGAGCTTACGGTGTCAGTCAATTATATTCCGCAGACGGAGAATACCGGGCAGGCAGAAGAGAAAAACGAGGAAACATTTATTCTGAATGTCGGGCGTGATCCGGAGGAGAAAAAAGCAGCAGAGAAAGCCTCTGCCGGAAAGTCAATGGATGGAGAAGCGGCAGAACCGGAGGATAAGTCCGAAAATGAAGAAATTACTGCCTATGTAAGAGTAGGACAATCAAAAATCGTCTACAGGATTACTTCGGATGAATATAAGAAACTCGTCGATGTATCTTACAATGCACTCCGCCACCAGGAAATTCTTTCCGCCGATTTCGCCGATATTTATCAGGTGGACATTTCTCTGGAGGGGGAAAATTATACGCTCACATCTGAGAAAGAGGATGGTGACAGAACCTGGTATTATAAGGAGGAAAAATTAGAGTCCTCAGGCTTCTTCGATGCGCTGAAGCAATTGAAAGCGGACAGTTTCACACGGGAGCAGCCTTCACAGAAAGAAGAAATCAGCCTGACGGTTTATCTGGACAATGATAATTATCCCAAAGTGCAGATGGATTTCTACCGTTATGATGGGAACGATTGTCTTGCAGTGGTTGACGGAACACCTGTATGCCTTGTGGCAAGAAACTATGTGGTGGATCTGGTGGAAGCAGTCAATGCAATTGTTCTGAATTAAGGTAATTTTTATTATATTAACTGGCGATGGCCTGTACGCAGAGCGTGCAGGCCATCATTAGCTTTTATATCTTATCACAATGGAGACAACAGGACTCGAACCTGTATGAAAAGCCTGTAATATCAAGGGAAATCAGCCCTCGTGTGATATTTCGTGTGATACCTTATCAAAATGCTTTAGGATTTTCCGGTTTTGCTTTGCTGCTTCCATATCAATAACATTGCGATAGACACTTTTCATAATATTGTCGCTGGCCCATCCTCCACGCTGAAGGATATACTGATCGGGTACCCCGATTGCGTGCATAATACTTGCTGCGTAATGTCTGAGATCGTGAAAACGGAAGGGTGTAACTCCGGAAAATTTAACAGCCCGACGGAACCGGCTGGTGATCTGCTCCGGGGTGGCCTTGATGATTCGGCCCTCTATCCCGGCCATTTTTTTGATGACAAAAGCAGGATATTCTATTTCACGATAGCTGCTATAAGTTTTTGGCTGTTTAACCGACCAGATGCGATCCGGACCCATCACCATACTCTTGTTTACGCTCACAATATTTCCATGGATATCATCCGACGTTAAGGCGCAGATCTCTCCTCTGCGCATAGGGCCGAAAGCGGCCAGGAGGATGGCAATCTCTAATTCCCTTCCGGCGACATGTGTGAGAAGTTTTTGGACATCCTGATCGGATGGAGTATACAGTTCTGGCTTTTTTCTCGCAGGAAGCGTCGTCTTGATACGGAAGTCGGGGGCAAACATCTCTAAGGCGGCAGAGACGAGGCCGTGGGCATTTCGGACAGTCTTCGGGCTGTGGTCTTTTGCGATCTCACTAATCCAGATCTGCAGGATGGTGTTAGTCAGATCTTTTAACGATGTCTCGCCCACCTTGCGCAGATAGCAGCGCTGCGTCTGCTCGTAGAAAGCCACCGTACTGGGAGATAAGACGCCGCGCTTTGCATCGATGTATTTTGAGACAGCCATATACAGCGTGATATTCTCTGGACGTTCGTTCGCATTTCCTGCGGCCCATGCAGCAGCCATGAACTGTGCCTCTTTCTTGGTGGAGGCTGTAAAGGATTTGTAGTGCCTTTTGCCATCCACATCTTTATGGTCAAAAATCTGGACGCGCCAGGAGCCGGACGGTAATTTTTTTGCTGTTGCCATAGTATCATCCTTTCTGTTTTTGGGTATAAAAAATACGCCCCTTGCCAGGACGCTCCAGGAATGATATAATTTATTTGTGAGATAAAATATATCTTTTCGGTGCGTCCGATAAGAGTATCTATGTGAAAGCCGTTCCAGTTGGTAGCTGGGGCGGCTTTTGCAATTGAGACAGGATTATTCGCCTCATTCGACCAGGTAGTATTCAAATACTTCCAAATGAGGGTTAACTTGTACATAATAATTATCTACCATTACGCCATACTCATAAATTTGCTGGTAGCATTCTAAGGCATCTTGAAAGAATTCTTCTGACACGCCCAGGTAATTCGCTATCTCGTAACGATTAGAACAGTGGTGTTTATATGCATCTACTATACCATGCATGCCGATTCTTTTGTTATACGCCCATACACGCGCTCGGCGTTCTTGTTTGCAACTGTCAATCGTATCCAGTTCTATGATTTTTCCCACAGTGGTGTGATAATGGCCCAGCTCCTCGGCCAGGACGTCAGCTTTCTGGGCTATGGTTGGGATGTCCATCCGGATGGCGATACGTTTACCTTTAATGCGGCCATCGCTGAGCGGGAGTGGGAGTTCCTGAACTTTCAGCCCTTGCTGCTCTGCCTCTATCAGTAAGTCCTCATAATTCATAAAATCACCTACTTCCACAGATCATCATTATCCATCATATCATCTTCTTGCTGCTTTAGCTCCTCTGTATGTTTCTCCGGCGCGATGTCAGTGCGGCTGTGGGCGGCGTCGGCATCTAGGTAGGGTTTATTGGCAACAGAGTTTTCTATAAACATTTGCTTCATGGATTTTTTTAAAAGTTGTTGTAAGCGCTCTTTAAAAAATGACTCTGCGTCATTTATAAAAGAATCACAGTCTTCCATAGAAGCCTTGAATGAAATATCCTTATTTTTAAAAAGGGCAGTGGCTCTTCCATGTCCCTCATTGATAGGGTCAGCTTCAAATAAGATTTTGTATGTCCAACCAAGGGCTTTCAACTGACAGTCAAATGCATATTCTCTATTAAGCCTAATTTGAATTTCGCTATCTTCGACTAAGCTCTCGATAGTGGCAGGAATTCCTTTATGCTGTAGCGATTCGTACTTACCTACTAATTCATAATCATGCATGCAGGTAACTACATCATTATCGTGTGTTTTGATAATAACCTCATCCGAATCGTCAGAAAACAACATTTTATATCCGGAAGATTCTATGATTCCTTGTATTTCTTCTAATGCCGCATCAAATCGAAGAATGTTTCGATCTTCATAATTATTACGTTCCATGGGAACATCATAACCCATGAGCCACGCCTCATCAACAGATAATGCCTCAGCAATAAGATTTAGATTTTCCTGTTTCGGTTTATATCTTCCAGTAATATAGGAACTCATTTGACCTTTATCTATTCCGGTTTTCTCTACTAATTCTGATTGTTTCATATCGCGTATTTCTAATGCTGCCTTTATTCGGTCTTTTGTCTCAGCCTTTTTCATCAAGACACCTCCAATTTTTAAAGAAATCTTTAAGCTAAGTATAAACTAAAGTTTTGAAAAAATCAATATATATTTACTGAAGTTGAGAAAAACTTTAAAAAATAGTTGACATTGAAATTGTAAAATGCTATGATATGTGCAGTTGAGAAAAACTCAACAGAAAGAGGTGAGAAGAATGAATAGAGGCTCATACGACTATAGAAAACTTAGAGGAAGAATAAGGGAAAAGTGTGGAACACAATCAGCTTTTGCCAATATTATCGGACTATCAGATGTATCTGTGAGTAACAAGTTAAATAATAATGTTGAGTGGGGACAGGAGGAAATAGAGAATACTATATTTGCATTAGATATACCGCCAAATGAGATACATTCATATTTTTTTACTCACAAAGTTGAGAAAAACAAAACATAAAAGGAGGGCACATGAACGATTTAATCAGAACAACTATTACATCAATGGAGGCCGCAGAGTGGTGCGGCAAGAAACATAACGATTTGTTAAAGGATATCCGCCGTTATGTCGGCCAGTTAGCCGAGGGGAAAATTTCCCACGGCGATTTTTTCAAGGAGACCACCTACCAAGATGTAAATAATCAGACACGTCCATGCTTTCTGGTTACAAAGAAGGGCTGCGAATTTATCGCCCACAAGATGACAGGGCAGAAGGGAACGGAGTTCACGGCGAGGTATATTAATCGCTTCCATGAAATGGAATCTAAAAAGCCTCCATGTCCTCTTAATCCCCAGATTGCTTCCAGCGTTGCTGATTTAGGCCGCGTTACAGAGCGTGTCATGACAAAACAGGGATCACCAGCGTATAAGATTGCTGAAGCTTTCAAAATAGAGTGTGAGCAGTTTGGCATCCAGCTTCCAGCGGATTTTGTGAAAGTACCAGAATATGAGCAAATGGAGATGCATGACTTTATGTAGAAAACATGAGTGTCAACGGGAAAAAGAAGAGAAAGGAGCGTGAGAGAATGAAAAAAAGTGCTTACCAGCGTCATGAAGATGAAGTGAAACTTTTGATTCACGAAGCAAAAGTAAGAAATAATCTAACAGATGAAGGCCTTGCAAAAAGAATAGGAATGCCCTTAAGCACTTTGCGAAACCGTAAGGCGCATCCGGGAAGGTATCGATTAGATGATCTCTGGCTGTTCGAGCAGCTGGCAGGACGTCCATTGAGGGGAGGTGATACCAATGCACAAACATGATTACACCGGTGCCCAGGTCGTCCGAATGCGGCGTCAGCTGCGGGAAGAGAAAGCTAAGCAGCTGTGGCTGCGCAAACTGCTGGCCGTGGCGATTATCCTGTGTGCGGTACTAACCGGGACGCTGCTGGCTGTGGCGCAGGCGGCAGGGATGCTGTAAGGGAGGAGGGACAAGGATGCTTAGAACTACCACAAAAGAGATGCTGCTGACAGAGTTATCGAATCGGAAACCAGAGGAGATCCGCTTGAGCTTTGCAATCGGATGGATGCGGGCAGAAGAAAACTTGTTGTACACAAGCGGAGAGGTTTTGAGGCTGCTAGAGGCAATTGAAGGAGAAATAGAGCCCACCGGCGGCAACCGGACAGGCTCGGGTAATTAATAAAACAAATACACCCTTATTGTAAGGGATTTCGAGGAGGAATGCAAGAATGAGATTATACGATTTAACAGAAGAGTATGCCGCATTACAGGACATGCTATATGACCCGGAGGTGGACGAGCAGACCATACAGGACACAATAGAGGCCGTCTGGGGTGAAATTGAGGACAAGGCGGAGGGGTATGCCAAAATCATTATGGACATGAAGGCTGATGCCGAAATTTTGAAGGAGGAAGAGAATCGACTGGCTGCCCGTCGTAGGCATCTGGAGGCCCGTTCCCAGTACCTGAAAGACACGCTGGAAGCTAACATGCGCGCCGTTGGTAAAACCAAATTTAAAACTGCCCTGTTCACCTTCAATATCCAGAAAAACGGAGGATTACAGCCGCTTGTCATTGACGGATTAATTGATGACATTCCTGGTGAATTCCTGATTCCGCAGCCGCCGGTTCCGAACAACGAAGCGATCCGAAAGTTGCTGGCCGAGAAGCAGGTTGACTGGGCTCACCTGGATCCCCGCGGTGAAAGTCTGAGGATACGCTGATGGATGGCGAAAAAATCACACCTTTCCGAATGCAGGTGCTGATGGAGATTGCTGCCAGGGTTGTCAAAATCATGGTAACAGGAGCCTGGCATCTGACCTTCGAGGAGATGGAGATTGTCCTGGATATGATTAAACGGGAAATAGAGGAAAGCAGGAAGAAAAACGGCGAAAGAAGCGAGGAGGATACATAAATGTTTTTGAATATCACAGCGTTAAAGAAGATTTTAACGAATTCGTACAAATCAACCGGACTGACCGTAGGCCGGTTGCATCACCAACTGATAGTGTGCAATACCTGCTTGGGCTTCCAGATTGATGTGGATTTTGTTCCCAACAAGTTAAAGGGAATTCTGGCGGAGCTTATCGGGGACCTTCCGGAGGAGGGGGAAATCTATACCTACACCAAAGAGGGGCAGCAGGCAGAAATGGAGCTTGCACGATATGACTTTTATGAACGTTGGAGGGCCGCCAAAGATTTTGTCGAGAAAACGCCGGTCATACTGCGGAGACATATCAATGATTTCCGTTTGCTGCAGTTGAACAGCTCCGGGAGACTGATTGCAGTTTATAGGGAGTTTGTGGACTTGGTCAGCATGAAGGATCTGGAAGAGACAGAGAGTATGCCGGGGAGGCCCAATTACAGAGATGGAATTCTGTATTGGAAAAATGACAGCATGATTTATTTCGCCACGCAGACCGTGTTAAAAGAAGACATCGCTCAGATTCTACTCCCTGCGCTGGAGCAGTTCCGATTTACAGAGAAGACGATAGAAAGAACTGCGGAACCGGAAGAGGACCTGAAAGATGCTCTTCCCTATAAATAAGGAGGAAAAGCGATGGCGACACCTGTATTAATTATTGGCCGGAGCGGCGCCGGGAAAAGCGCCAGCATGCGTAACTGCGTAGGGAAAGACTTTGCACTAATCAATGTGCTTAAAAAGCCGCTGCCGTTTAAGGGGAAGATACCCGCTGTTCAGACGGACGACTATGCAAAGATTATGAATGCCCTGAAGGGATGCAAGCAAAAATCAATTGTGATTGACGATGCAGGATACCTGATTACCAATCAGTTTATGCGCGGACACAGCAACGCCGGCAAGGGGAATGGGGTATTCTCCCTGTACAATGATCTGGGAGACCGGTTTTGGAACCTGATTCAGTTTGTAGTTGGACTTCCGGAGGACGTAATCATCTATTTCATGATGCATGAAGATAAGGACGACAGCGGGGACGTGAAGCCGAAAACGATAGGACGACTGTTGGACGAAAAGGTCTGTGTCGAAGGGATGTTTACAATTGTGTTGCGCTGTGTTCTGGACGGTGATAAACATCGGTTTATAACCCAATCGGCCAACGGAGCAGTCAGCAAATCTCCGATGGGAATGTTTGACCAGCTGGAAATTGACAATGACCTGTTCCTGGTGGACAACACCATCCGGGAGTATTATGGGATTCAGAATACAAAGAATTTAGAGGAGGGAAAATAGGATGATAAAAAAACCACAGGGATATGACGAGGCGACGGCCTTTACCGGAGAATCACAACAGTTGCCAAAAGGAAAGTATGTCTGCGTGATTAAGCAGGTGGCCGAAAAGGAATCCACCAATAGAAACCGGCAGCTTGTTATTTTATATGACATCGCGGAAGGAGAGCATAAAGACTTTTTTCAAAAATTGTTTGATGCAGATAAAGCGCAGAACCCATCAGGGGCGAAGTGGCGCGGCGTGTTTAAGCAGAACATGGATGGGAAAGGCACGTCCTGGCTGAAGGGCATCATTACTAGCATCGAACGCTCCAACGCTTTTACCTTCCCCTGGGACAAGGAAGGAAATGAGAAGACCCTGGCCGGGAAGAAGTTTGGCGGAATTTTCCGGCGCCGGCAGTACGAGGCAGACAACGGGAACCGGCCGATTGTGACGGAGCTGTTTCGGATTCGCAGCCTGGCAGGCCTGGATGAGGCGGAAGTCCCGGAGGACGACCTTTTGCCGGACACCGGAGGCAACCCATCCACCCATCCGGCAGCAGGCCAGATGGACAGCGACGGATTCATGAACATCCCAGAGGGGGCAGATGATGAGGGAATCCCATTCATGTAAAGATCCAGACCTCTATCGGAAAGTCAAAGAGGGGGTAGATATCAGCCAGGTAGCGGAATATTTTGGCTTTCCGCCGAATGCAAAAGGGCTGTCCCTCTGCCCCTTTCATCAGGATAAAAAGCCCAGTATGAAACTATATCCGAATGGAAAAGGGTTTTACTGTTTTTCCTGCGGTACCGGAGGTGATCAGATTAAGCTGGCGGCGCTCTATATGGGAGTTTCCAATACAGAGGCAGCGGAAGAATTGGCCGTTGCCTTTCAAATACCTGTATCGGTTCCGACCACATACCGGGAGAAGCGGGAGTTCGAATTGAAAATGAAGAAGCGCAGGAAGCTGGCAGACTTCCGGAAGCGGGCAGAGATGTACCTGCAAATGTACCGTATCCTTCTCTGTGAAGCCAGAAGGCAGCCGGATACCCCCCATTTTCTGGAAGCGGTCCATGGACTTGAGTATATAGACTATTTAATTGAATGCCTGAAAGAGTGCCCGGAAGCGGTATACCAGGATGAAAGGGCGGTGAGAAGAATTGGAGAAATCGAAGGACGAATTGCTGAGTGGTATTTCAGCCCTGCAGCCGACGGAGCCATTCCCGGATGAAATTTTCTATCAGATTTTTGAGATAGAAGATAACGTGGAACGGACACAGTACATAGAGGCATTGCGAAACGAGGCCAGGCGGATAAAACGTGCCACGGAATTTAATAACGTGTTTAAGTCCTTCATGCTTGATTACGCCCAGCGTCAGAAACAGACCGGGAATAAAACGAAGTTTACAGATCAGCCGCTGGAACTGGTTTGCGGAGAATGGACGGCCAATGACATGGGCGTCAGAGCCATCCGTTATGACAAGAATGCGATTCCCGCTCCCTTCCAGGCCTGCAGCCACCCCCTTCTTCCGATAGAGATTCTGAAAAACGTGGACACGGCCGAGGAACGGATCACGCTGGCCTATTTTAAGTCCGGCGTCTGGCAGCAGATCACGGTAGACCGGAGCGTCTGCGCCAACACCAACAAGATTGTGGATGCCCTGAGCCAGTACGGGATTGAGGTAACATCGGACAACGCCAAAAACATGGTGCGGTATATCTCGGATTGCGTGGGCCTTAATCCATCCACCCTGAATCCCAAAAAGTCCATCAACCGTCTGGGATGGGTAGGCAGTTCCTTCACGCCCTACGCGGATGATATCCGCTATGAGGGAGACATGGACTACGAAGTAATCTTTCGGAATGTGAAGGAAGCTGGAGACTTTGCAAAGTGGAAAATCTTGTGCACCGGCCTGCGGGAAAATGTTCCGCTGCGGATGATGATGGCAGCCAGCTTCGCGTCGGTACTTCTGGAGCCGCTAAAGGTGCTGCCCTTTGTACTACATGTTTGGGGAACAACCGGGACGTGCAAGACGGTAGCGCTGATGGTATCCATGAGTATCTGGGGAAACCCAAAGATGGGCGGCCTGGTCAAGACAATGAATATGACCAAAAACGCTATTATGCGTAATGCTGCATTTTTATGCAGCATCCCTTTTGCCGGCGACGAGCTGCAGACAATTAAGGATAAGTGGCAGGGGAACTTTGACCAGTTGATATACCAGATTACAGAAGGTGTAGACCGTGGCCGGGCCCGGGCCTATGGCGGCGTGGAGGAGACCAGGACATGGAAAAACAGCTTCCTGTTTACAGGGGAGGAGCCGGTCACGAAAGCCAACTCCGGCGGAGGTAGCAAGAACCGCGTTATTGAGATTGCGATTGACGGGCCTTTGGTGAATGACGGACACTATGTCAGCAGCGTGGTACAGGAAAACTACGGGTTTGCCGGGAGAAGATTTGTGGAGCATTTACAGGAAATGGAGACAGGGCAGCTGACAGCCAGGTACCGGGAACTGTTCGAAGAACTTTGCCGTCTGGATACGACGGACAAGCAGGCGATGGCAATGGCCTGCATCCTTTTGGCGGATGAAATTTCCACAGAGTTATTTTTTGATGGAGAGCCGCTGACCATAAAGACCGTGAAGAAGTACCTGCAGAACGCTCGTGAAGTTGACGTGGCAGAGCGCGCTTACCAGCAGGTCCTAAACTGGGCTGCAAAGAATCCGGTGCGGTTTGAGGATCCAAAGGTGGATAATTCCCCCAATAAAGGGGAGGTCTGGGGGAAAATCGATGGAGAAGTTTTGATTTTGAACCGGGATGTCCTTCTGGGATTTCTGGATCAGAACGGATTTGATTATACCGCGGTGAGCAGAAAGTGGTCGGATAAAGGGTATCTGGTGCGAAATTCCCAAGGAAAAAATGTACATCAGACAAAGGTGTATGGCATCAAGTCCAGCTATATAAAATTCAGGCTGCCGCAGGATGACGATGATACGGATTCAGATGGCTTTATGGCCATAGAGGCGGAACAGATAACCCTGCCGTTTGACTGAAATGTCTTACCAGATTTGAAAAGGTAAGACATTTTGGGAAAAAGGTAAGACCCCTCTAGCCCGCATAAAATAAGGCTTTTTAATATAAGGTCTTACCTGTCTTACCAGTCTTACCTGTTTATATATCTCGTAACGCGAGAGAAAAACTTTGTATAAAATTTAACATATGTATTTTGCTCTAAAAATGTTGGTATATACAACAGGTTTTTAGGTAAGACAGTAAGACCCCTTGATAAATAAAGGGATTTCAGAGTTTTTCAGGTAAGATTCACGTAAGACAAACTGGAAAAGAGGTAAGACAAGCATGAATTACGACGGCGCCATAAGGATTATGGAATTTTTATATGCACTAAAATTAGTGATAGTAGCCAGCAAGCGATTAACAACTGATGATATTGCTGCCTTAGAAGAAGTAAAGAAAATAATGCAAAAAGGGGAAAGGGGAAAGGGAACAAAATGAGTAACAAAGCAGCGGGAACAAAATTCGAGAGAGAATTCGCCGGCGTCTTGGCCAAAAACTGGTTCTGGGTGCATCTCTTCCAGGATAATAAAAATGGCCAGCCTTGTGATGTGATTGCGGCTAAGAATGGCCGGACATATCTGATTGACTGTAAGAACTGCGAGACGGATCATTTTATTCTGGGCCGTATTGAAGAAAATCAGATGAATGCAATGATATTATTCAGCATGACGGGAAACCTGGTTGGAATGTTTGCAATTCGGTTTCCGGATGGAGCGATATATCTTATGCCATACACGAAAATTCAAGAGCTGCAGGAGGCGGGATTTAAGCGAATCAACGGTACTGTATGCAGGACACAGGGCATAGCATTGGAAAATTGGTTGAAATGGAGTGATTAAGATGCAGGTGATAATTGGAAGTGAAATCCGGGTAAAGGATGCGCCGAAGGCCCTGTATGACTGGTGCAGCGAAAACCTGGTTCTCCCCAATCCGGAATATGTAAACCGAGCTCGCCGGGGCCTATGGCTGGGAAACACGCCACAGTATCTTTGGCTCTACCGCGTGGACGGCAGCGACCTGGTTCTTCCGGTCGGAGTCGGAAAACAGCTTCGGCAATTCATGACGGCTAGTGATTCTGTAGAAATTCATCTGGCTGACAACGGGATCCTTTCCTATGCTGGCAGCGTTCCACTCTATGATTATCAGCAACCGGCGGTGGAGGCGATGATGGCGGCCAGCTGCGGAATCCTCCAGAGCCCCTGTGGTTCCGGGAAAACACAGATGGGGATTGCCCTGGCAGCCAAGCTGAGCCGAAAAACCTTGTGGATTACCCATACCCAAGATTTACTCACTCAGTCCCTTGACCGGGCGGCGCAGTATTTTCCCCGGGAAGTTCTGGGAACCATCACAGCCGGCAAGGTGCATATTGGTAGCCACATGACATTTGCCACGGTGCAGACGCTGTGTAAGCTGGATTTGGACCGGTATCGGGATTCCTGGGATGTTATCATCGTAGATGAGTGTCATCGGCTGGCTGGCACACCAACGCAAGTGACGATGTTTTACAAGGTTATGAACAGTCTGGCAGCACGCTATAAGTACGGATTGAGTGCCACGGTACACAGGTCTGATGGCATGATAAAAAGCACCTTTGCGGTGCTGGGGCCGGTGGTTTACCAGGTACCGGATGCGGCAGTGGCAGAAAAGACGATGCGGGTCCGAATTGTCAGACGGGATACCGACATTAAAACAGACCGATGCTGTCTAGATACGGACGGGACATTAAAGTATAACAGCCTGTTGGAGTATCTGTCCGGAAGCCGGGAGAGAAATCAGGTAATAGTAAAAGACCTGGTCTCTCAGGCGGGACATGCCGGACTGGTGCTGTCCAGCCGTTTGGCGCATTTAAAAACGATTATGGAGATGCTTCCGGCAGAACTCCGGGAACGGTCCGTCAGGATTGATGGACAGATGACCAGCAAGCGGGGGAAACAGCAGCGGGAACAGGCCATAGAGGACATGAGAGCCGGCCGAAAGGATATTTTATTTGCCAGCTTCGGGCTGGCGAAGGAAGGGTTAGACATTCCCCGACTGGATCGGCTTTATCTGGTGGCGCCACAAAAGGACTATGCAGTGGTGACGCAGTCTATTGGCCGAATCGCCCGGGTAGCTCCGGGAAAAGAGGATGCAGTCTGCTATGACTATGTAGACGCTATCCAATTTTGTGAAAACCAGTGGAAGCGGCGCCGGGCACATTACAGAAAGGCAGGGTGTGAATTTGCTGGATAAACAGGGAGTAAAGAATATTTGGTGCGAAAGTTACTTGTTTTACCTGAAATATACCGGACAGCCTTCGGAACCAGGATTATGGGATCGGGTGGTGACAGACTTTTCGGCGGCCATGAAAAAATATGAGGGTTGCCGGATGGTCTGCCAGTTGTATATGGCAGCGTTGGAGCAGTTGGAGTTAGAAAGCGGGTTGCATTCAACTGGCAAGAGGAATTAAATGTGAGTAATCCATGTGAGGATTGTCCAGCTAAAAACAAAAAGCTTGAAGGTTTTTATAAGTGCTATGCACCTTGCGTTTATGCAAGACAGTGGTACGAGAATAAAGCAAAACAAAGGCAGGAAGAGGACAATGACAAATTATGAGAAATACGCCGGCACGCCGGAACGGTTCGCGAAGCTTATTATCCAGATGGGCTGTGAGAATGGTGTTGGAGAGGAACTGACAAGACAATTTTGCCGGGGCGGTTGCAGCGGAGAGGATGAAGAGGCAGTTTGCACAGATGAAAACTTGAGAAAGTGTATTATAACTTGGCTGCGAAAAGATGCAGAAGAAGCAAAACACCACCTGGAGTTGCTGGCCTGCTACGGGTGCCGGTATAAAGATGACTGCGAAGGGCCCTTCGAGCATGGGCGGCCAGTGTGCGATGAGCGACATGTGGATGCAGTAGAGTTTGCAAAGAGGTTAAATGAGGATTTAACTGAATAAAAGTAGGAAGGAGGCGGAAGCCCCGGCCGGGAGAAGATATCTGGCTTCCTTTCAATGATGGATTTAGAACAAAAAGCAATCGAAAGAATCAAAATAGCATCAGAAATGTCTCTGAGTTATTATGGAAAACCGCTGGTATGCACATACAGCGGAGGCAAAGACAGCGATGTAATGCTGGAGTTATTCAAGAGGTCGGGCATACCATTTGAAGTACATAATAGTCACACTACAGTTGATGCTCCACAGACCGTATACCATACTAGGAAAAAATTCAAGGAATTAGAATTACAAGGAATTAAAGCAGAAATTCAAATGCCCACATATCGGGGTAAACCAACTACTATGTGGACTTTGATTCCAGATAAGATGATGCCGCCTACAAGATTAATGCGATATTGCTGCTCTATCCTGAAGGAAACCGGCTGCGCTAATAGATTTATAGCGACAGGTGTTCGTTGGGACGAAAGCAACAAGAGAGCAGAACGAGCGCAATATGAAACGATAGCCATAGAAAAAGAACGGATTAGAATAACCGATGAAGTTATGCTTATGAATGATAATTCTGAAAAGAGAAAAATGACTGAGAACTGCATGAAAAAAAACAAGATGGTTGTAAATCCAATTATAGATTGGACGCACAGAGATATTTGGGAGTTTATCAGGAGCAACCATATTGAATATAACTTGTTGTATGATTGCGGATATAAACGGGTTGGCTGTATCGGTTGTCCTATGGCAAACAAGAAGCGGTGGAAAGAATTTTCGGACTTTCCCACTTACCAGAGCGCATACATAAAGGCTTTTGATAGAATGCTTGAAGTGCTGCGATATCGTTGGAAAGATCGGCCGCCCAAATGGAAAACCGGTTATGAGGTGTTTCTTTGGTGGATGCAAGACGAAAATGTAGCTGGACAGATAAACATGTTTGGCGATGGATTTATTAATTGAAGATTTAATGCAGTTAAAAAAATAGAAAGGAGCCGACCTCCGGCCGGAGAAAAGCTATAGCGGGTCCTTTTGACAATGAGAGATTTGATTATTGACTGCTTCGCTGGAGGCGGAGGGGCAAGTGTAGGAATAGAAATGGCTCTGGGGAGACCGGTTGATATTGCAGTTAACCACGATCCGCAGGCGATCAGGATGCACAAGACGAACCATCCAGATACATTACATTTGACAGAAGATATTTTTAAAGTGGACTTGAAACAATATGTTGCTGGCCGTCATGTAGCGCTTATGTGGGCCTCGCCGGATTGCACCAGTCACAGCAAGGCAAAAGGAGGACAGCCGCGTAACAAGGGGCTTAGAATCCTTCCGTGGGCGGTGTACAAGCACGCAAAGGCTATATTGCCAGACGTGATCCTGATGGAAAATGTCGAGGAAATACAGCAGTGGGGTCCGCTGAATAAAAGGGGATATCCAATAAAACACAAGAGGGGAAAAGACTACAGGAGGTTTATTAAAAAAATGTATCTTGCTGGCTATGAAAAGATACAGACAAAGGAGCTGGTGGCGGCAGATTATGGAGCGCCGACAACACGGCGGCGGTGGTATGCAATCTTTCGGAGGGATGGGAAGC
>ERZ1036412.488-NODE-488-length-27342-cov-88.859640_pt1 | contig 27342 bp, 38 predicted proteins | sample MGYA00514218_ERZ1036412 | MGnify/ENA primary metagenome ERZ1036412 (study PRJEB33795, sample SAMN09464944) | human gut metagenome | host: Homo sapiens | place: USA: Stanford, California | collected 2016-11 | study: EMG produced TPA metagenomics assembly of the... | reverse complement strand
AGTCTCCATACTGCTTTTTCGTTTGCACCACCTTCGATTCTTTCCTTAACGATTTCACGATATCATTTCTAATACTAATTTTACCGTATTTTTCAGATTCAGTCCATCTTTTAATCCCAGTCGGTAGAAAAACTCTTCTGTTTCTGGCATGGGAATGGCGGAGATCATGAAGTCGTATCCGCTTTACACCAGACCGCTCAATTCCGGTAGGGCTTTTTAAGGCCCTAAATGCGTAGGTTGGTGCTTTGTTGCGATATGCTCCACGGTTACGGTGTATTGTTCATATTCTGTTTTCGGGAATCTTTATGAAATCTTCAAAATTGCCCGGTATGCTATCCGTAAAATCAAAGAAAGGACTTGATTATATGGATATGATTTTGAAAACGACTGACCTCTGCAAAAATTTCAAGGGGCAAATGGCGGTAAACAATGTGTCACTGAACATCCGGCGCAACTCGGTTTATGGTCTGCTGGGGCCGAATGGGGCTGGCAAATCCACGATCTTAAAAATGCTCACCGGCATTTTGCGCCCCACATCGGGAAGCATCGAGTTTGACGGCCACCCGTGGAAGCGGAATGATCTGGAGCATATCGGTGCTTTGATTGAGATGCCCCCGCTTTACGAAAATCTGACTGCATACGAAAATCTCAAAGTCAGAACTACATTGCTCGGCCTGGACGATGCACGAATTAACGAGGTATTGCAAATTGTCCAGCTCACGAATACCGGCAAGAAACGGGCCGGGCAGTTTTCTCTTGGTATGAAGCAGCGGCTTGGTATTGCTATTGCATTGCTGAACAGTCCCCAGCTTTTGATTCTGGATGAACCGACTAACGGCCTTGACCCTTTAGGGATTGAGGAACTTCGAGAGTTAATTCGCTCTTTTCCCTGCAAAGGGATTACAGTTATTTTGTCCAGCCATATTCTGTCAGAAGTCCAGCAGATTGCAGATCATGTGGGTATCATTGCTGGCGGCGTCCTTGGATATGAGGGAGAGCTTCGCGCCGGTGAAGATTTGGAACAACTCTTTATGGATGTTATTCGCAGAAATGGTAAGGAGGGATATTAAATGGAGATGGCATATATTCAGGCAGAGAACCTAAAGCATAAGAGAACTTTCACAAAAACGCTGATCGTTCTGGCCCCGTTTGTAACTGCGCTTATGAACTTTTTTGCCCCTCTTTGGTTCCAGCTCAATTCTTATAATTGGTGGTATAACCTGCTTTATCCTGGATTCCTTACGCTCACCTGTGCCTTGATTGAACAGCGGGATAATGGCAAACTAAAATATCGTGCCGTTGCTTCATTGCCTGTTTCGCAGAACAAAGTCTGGAAAGCAAAAATTGGAGTGGCCGGTATTTACTCCTGTGTGGGGAATTTCATTTTCCTGGCGCTAAATCTGTTGGGCGGTTTTGCAATATTAGTTATCAACGAAATTCCCCTGACAATCGGAATTTGCCAGGCTGCGGCCGGAACAGCTTGTATTGTCATTGCAAGCCTATGGGAAGTTCCGCTGTGCTTATGGTTATCAAAAAAAGTTGGTATCTTTGTCACGGTTATTCTTAATGCCGGACTTGGAAGCGTTTTAGGGATTTTCACGGCTACAACCTCTTTGTGGATGATCTGCCCGTATAGCTGGGTGCCGCATCTTATGATTTCCGTGTTAGGTATTTTGCCTAATGGTGAGCCGGTTGCAGATCAGAGTACGACAATGGCATTTTGGATGATTATACTTGTATTGGTCATTTCGCTGGCCTGGTTTGCGGCGCTGTCATTTTTAACTGCAAGATGGTTTGAGAAAAAGGAGGTGGGGTAACTATGGTATCTGTGGTTCGCTGCTGGAAAGCAGAATATCAGAAGTGTAAACATAGCATTTTGCTCTATATGCACAGCATGATTCCGATTATATGTGCGGCGATTTTTGCGGGTTACTATCATATATCCAGATGGGAACTGGCAACCAAAATCAGTGCCTATCTGGAAGTGCTGGCCGTTGCGTTCCCGTTTCTGATCGGCATTATTGTGGGCCTGGTTGTTCAGATCGAAAATCAGGCCGGGCATTATCAGCTTTTGTTGGGAACAATCCCATCTCGCATGGCAACGTATATTGGTAAACTTGGTTTTCTGATGATCTGTGCTTTTGGCGCAACATTTTTAGCGTTAGGAACATTCGCTGCACTATATAGGGATGCTCCGGCAAGCCTTTACCTGAAAGCAGGGATTCTATTGTTGATTACCATGCTTCCCATTTACCTGATTCATTTATTTGTGGGAATGAGCTTCGGAAAAGGTGCATCTATGGGATTGGGAATTGCAGGGAGTTTAATAGCTGCCCTTATGATAACAGGGCTTGGTGACGCTACATGGAAATATATTCCCTGGGCCTGGGGCGTTCGTGCTATGGATTACACTGTGCTTGCATGGGATAGCCCCCAACTGTATGCACAGGTAAAAACCGATTTTTTCAGCGGTATGATTATTTCTGTATGCTGCACTGTTTGTCTGCTGATTGCCAGTTTGGTTTGGTTTCATGGTTGGGAGGGAGGTAAAAACAGTGAATAAAAAGTGCCTGTTTGCCGTGGTAATTGTGCTTGTAAGTCTTATATGCTTATCGGCCTGCGGTGCGCTCCGCGATACCGCCGATAAAAATAAGGCGTTAAATGAATCTCTGCCGTATTATGAGCTAAACGCCGCAAACTATGATGAAATTTCATATAACGGTCTGACATATACCATAACGGATGAATGTCTTGAAATGTCAGAACTGCAAGAAGAAATCGGGCAGGTATCGAAACGCTTCAAAAATGTGGCGGGGGAAGATTTCAGTTTCGGCTACGTTTACAGTATTGTGGATGTGGATATAAGCAATGCCGTAGCTGTAAATATCAACAATGAATATCGGAAAGCTGACATTAAAAATAATGATGAGTAACCTCGACAATGTGGTATAATGGGGCGGGAGGTGATTTTTTGACCCACTTACTTGTAGTTGACGATGAAGTTTCTATCTTGGAATTGATTAAGAACAGTTTGGGGAAAGATGGATATTTGATAACAGTCTGTCAAAATGCGGATGATGTAGACATCAAAAAGCTGCATTTCTATGACCTCATTCTTTTGGATGTGATGATGCCTGGCACAGACGGGTTTGAGTTTTGCAAACAGATCAGGAATATGGTAGACTGCCCGATTCTCTTTCTGACCGCAAAGACATTAGAGGAAGATATATTGTTTGGATTGGGCATCGGTGCGGATGATTATATTACGAAACCTTTTCGTATTCAGGAGCTTCGCGCCCGTGTCGCGGCACATTTACGCAGAGAAAAAAGGGAGCATCACAGCACACTTTCATTTGAGCCTGATATAAGATTTGACCTTTCCGCAAAGGTACTGTATGTTTCAGAACATCCGGTTCCCCTTACCAAAAGCGAGTATTCAATCTGTGAATACCTTGCGAAAAACCGGGGACAGGTTTTTACAAAAGAACAAATCTATGAAGCCGTTTTCGGGTTTGATGGAATAGGCGATAACTCTACGATCTCAACGCATATAAAAAATATTCGTGCGAAATTGGAGCATTTCAAAATAAGTCCGATCAGCACCCTATGGGGGATAGGATATAAATGGGAGTGAAAAAGAAACCTACATTGAAAATATTGTTTCGCCAGTTTGCTATCTCCCTCATTGTCATGCTGGTAGCGGCAATTATTGTCCCTTCTGGTTTGGAGGGACTTGCTGTAAATGCTGGATTAGCTACAAGAGCAAATCTAAGTGAATTGCAGGTAAAAGAGATCATTCCAACGCTGACGATTGCCCCGGATATTACAAAGGTTGTGATTCCACAGGGATGCGGCTACTTAATTCTGGACAAGAACTTTAATGAGCTTTACAGCAATATGGACGATGATGAAAAAGAAATTGCCCTGCTGTACGCAAAGGGAGAATATATTGAATATGCTACGGGGAGGCAGTTTGCACTTGTTGTCCGGGAAAATGAATTTTGCGTTTTAAGGTATTATATTGGTTCTCAATTTACAGTGTCATGGCTACCGGAATATTTTCCATCTCCTGACACGCTTGCGTTTATCCTGATGGCTGTAAATTCGCTGCTGGTCATTATCATACTGACCGCCAGATTTGCTAAGAACCTGCGTACACAACTGACCCCGCTCTTTGAAGCAACTGCGGAGGTTTCAAAGCAAAACCTTGATTTTGAAGTAGGACACGCCAAAATCAAAGAGTTTGAAGATGTCCTTGCATCTTTTTCAGATATGAAAGATAATCTGAAAATTTCGTTAGAACGGCAATGGAAAACCGAACAGACACAGAAAGAGCAAATCGCCGCGCTTGCCCATGATTTGAAAACGCCTCTGACGGTTATTCAAGGAAATGCTGATTTACTCACAGAAACAAATCTTGATGATGAGCAACGATTATACGCTGGTTACGTCGTGGAAAGCTCCGGCCAGATGCAGTCATATATTCAAACCCTGATTGACATATCACGGGCGGCGGTTGGTTATCAGCTCCATATTGAAAGTATAGACTTGCCAGCGTTCATGCAGCACTTGTTCGGTTATATGGAATCACTATGCCGGACAAAAGAAATCCGGCTGCAAATGAATACTGTTTCACTCCCTCAAATGCTGAAATTTGATAGGGTGCTGATAGAACGTGCTATTATGAATGTTATCAGTAATGGGCTGGACTACTCCCCGCAAGGCGGAACGCTTTATGTGGATGTTCAGAGTAACAACGGTTTCGTGGAAATTTCAGTCACAGACGAGGGAACGGGGTTTTCTAAAGAGGCATTATGCCACGCACAGGAACGGTTCTATATGGACGATCAAAGCCGCAATTCAAAGTTACACTTTGGTATGGGTCTATATATTACAAATTCGATTATGGAACAACATAATGGTCAGCTTATTTTAGAAAATTCAAAAGAAACCGGCGGCGCAAAGGTTACTATGAAACTTCCTTGCTGATTTTCCGATAGTGTAATGGACGTCTTTTATGTCCGTCCATTTTTCAAATCTTTATGGAATCTTCAAAAATTCCTCTTATCATGTATCTAAAGAAAAAACATCTGCCCAGCGTCAGAAAAGAAAAAAAACGCTGCTGGGCAGACCCATTTTCACGCTTAATTTATATTCACTGGTGGCGGTTTTGAGAAATCAAGGCCGCTGCTTTCTTTCTGTCATTCCCAGCAGTTAAAGGCATGGCGGCCCACGGGAGGACGCCGCCATGCTGTTTTACTTTCCAGTTCTTTCCTTCTTTGTAAACACCCATTGTTAATCCTCAACCTTCATTCCGTAAATCTTTTCTGCCAAAAATTTGGTAGAGATTTTTCCAGCTACTACAATATAGCCTTTTGCTTTCAACTCCTTGTTGTACTCTCGCATCAAATTGTAGGCATACGCTTTAGAAACACCAAGAATTGCACACACATCATCCACATCCATATACATTTTTTCCTGCACTATACTCATATCGCTTTATCCTCCTTCAAATATTGCTCAACATGTTCCAGACCATAGATCTTGTCCTCTACATAGCGGGTTGGCACCCGTCCGAGAATAACATAATAGTTCTTGCTTTCCAGATCGGCATTCATTCTTTCCACCACCCGGTAAGCAAACGAAACTGATAATCCAAAGAGTTCTGCAATGTCTTCTACTGATAAATACATTTTTCTCTTACGCATGAAACCATTCCTTTCCCTCTTCCTGTGGAATCTCACAAGTATCTTCTACTCCATAGAAACGCTTCACAAAATACTTTGTCGGAACTTTTCCTCTAAGCGTCAAATATCCCTGTTCTTCCAGCTCCTTATTCAGATTGCCAATGATCTCATAAGCCGATGTCTGTTTTACCTCCAGAAGTTCACATATATCGGCTGCCTTTAAAAATAATTTGTTCTGCATAATCAGTACCTCCTGTATTTTGAATATTTATCTCTTCATATACTCTGTACTGGCAGATGTAAAATCGGACATCATTTTCCGAAATTTAGCAAATTATTTTAATTTTACAGTTTCCATATGTGTTATCGCTGAACCATGGAGTTAATATCATTGAAAAAGGGTATAAAAAAACAGTCTGCCCTGACGGAAAATATTTCCATCAAAACAAACTGTTCTTCATATTCACACTAATTATATTTTCTGAGCATAGTTACTTTTGCGAAAATCTCAGATAACTCCGGAAAGAAAACAAAGAAAAAAAAGATTTTTTAACTCCATTTGCACTCCACCGGAACATCCAGACAGCCCGCAAAACCTTTATTTATGGGCTTTTTCGCAATTTAGTCCGCTACTCAAACTCGCAAATAAAATCTTATTACTATACACTTTTGTATAGGAATTATAGTTCTATCTGGTTTTATATGTGTTCCACTGTCCAAAGTCCACAGGCCGTACTGAACGGTGTTATCATTTTGTTATCAAATATATGTTATCATTTTCTAAGGCAATTTCTCGATATTTTTTCAAATAGATTTTATCCATATTTTGAAGTCTAAATTTAAATTTGTTTTATTGCGTATATTTATAATTGCAATTATAATTCCTACTGGTGTTAAACTATAATCCCCAGGAATACCATTCATTGCTAATGGTAAAATTTCTTTAACCTTATCTATATCCAGATTATATTGTTTAGAATACACCTCAGCTGCACTTCCTAAAGAAATGGTTAATAATCTAAGCATATGCAAAAAAGGGATACTGCTCTCTATTCCATTTGTAACTGGCATTTTTGCGCAAATGTACTCACAATGCTCTTTAAGTGATTCAATAGAATTAATACCATTCATCTTTGTTTGTTTACATAAAAATATTAGTGAAAGATAATTTAAATGAACTTCCGATAGTGATTTTACAATTTCTACAGCTTCATCTAAAAGGATTTTCATATAGTAGTCATTATCATAATTTATTCTGTTAACAATAAGATTGCTTAATAAATCACGTAATGTTTGAGTTCCGAATCGTGCATACTCCTGATGCGACTTATTTAAAATATATTGAATGTCCGGATCTGAAAATTCAGAGAAATTTGTTTTCCCTTGTTTTTCTAGTTTGTCTACTATATCTTTACATAATTCCTCTGCTCGCTCTTTAGCAATCTTTTTTGCTTCCTCTTGCAGTCTGGGAAAATTATCCATAAACAGTTTTATAGCTAAATTGCTCGCTTCTTCCGCTGTCATACCATAATAATTATTTTGTTCCCCTATCTGTGTTGTATCAGATCCCAATGCTGCTTTTTGTATTATTTTTGTTTCATCACTCACCGCTTTTCTCCTTCGTATAATAGTTATTTTGAATTCCTATTTGAGTACTTTTTGTACCATAATTAACTTGCTCTATTCTTGTCTGCTTTTTTTCTTGCTTTTTCTTACAAAATACTTTTCTTATTGCTGCAAATATCAATGTTACAATAGTTACTCCAATACCGCTAAAAAACCATTCCTTGTTTTCATTAACCCAAATTATTACTTTATCCATAATTATGCTTCCTCATGCACCAGCTTTTTAAGTATTATAAATCTTACTCAAAAATCTTTGTAATATCCTGATACCTATTAATCACACGATAAATCTCTACATACTCTTTTCCTATCTTGTAGATAATCACGTAATCTTCCCATATCGCATATTTATAATCTGTCCGAAAGCTGACTCTTTTTGAAAGATCTGAGCCCATTCCCGGAAACATCTGAAGGTTTTCAAATTTACCGTAAATTTCCTTTATGGTCTTTGCTGCATATTCTTCGTTATCTTCAGCAATATAATCTCGGATGTTTTTCAAATCCTTTGCAACAATCGGATTGATCCGCAATTTTAACATCTTATTCCCCCACAAGTGCTTTCAGTTCGTCCAGATTCAACCAACCTTCGCCATCTTTCACTGCTTCTTCAGCTTCCTGCAGCTTCAAGAGAAGCTTTTTCTCTGCACGATCGCGCTCATAGTCTTCAATATCCATAACTACAAAACGTCCTCTGCCATTCTTTGTCAGATATACTGGTTCTCCTTTATGACAGTTCTTCAGAACTTCATTATAATTTCTCAAATCAGACACTGGTAAAATATTTGCCATATTTTTTCAGCTCCTTTCCTTGATAAAGCGGACATTCGCATTCGCTTCTCGCTCATGAGCACAACCTACTATGCAGTCCATATTCATATTGCTTCTGTTACTTTTATTATACACAAAAAGCTGTAAAATTCAACGTAGATTTTTACAGCTTTTCTATCTCTATATATTTTTACAACCTATTTTAAATGTTCCTCAAAAATTGATTCGAGTTCCTTATTCCCTCTCAAGAATTCATACTCTTTCTTATTTTCAATTTCCGAATACAATTCACGAACAAAATTTTTTCCAAGTCCCGAAAAAGCTTTTCCCTGTGCAGTATCTTCATACCTGTAATACAAAGGGGATTGTGTCATATTCCAAGGCTTCTGTGATTCACTTAATAATCGCTTAATTAACTGGATACATTTTTCTACATCTTTTCGATATCCAGCAATCAGCAGATATGGAACTGTGTTGCCATAATTCCATAGTCCAAACAATGATATCATGTGATCTGTAATCTCAGCAATTTTCTCTGCTTTATCATGATTTCCTGTCTCTTCTTCCATTTCTATTAACTTATACAAGTAGCTTTGGATATTGCTAACTGCCTGTAGCAATTTTCCCTCCAAGAATAACGCAGCAGTATCTGTTCCTTCCTGATGCGCTAGTACACTTGTTTTCATAATCGTTGCATCAATTACAGCATCAGGAATTTTTTTCAAAAGGACATTTGCTTCTTCATATTTCTCCATTTGGACATATTTCGTTGCAAGTATAAAAACACTTGAATTTCTTACTCTTTCGTCCTGACTATCTGCTGTTCGTTCCAGCCACTCAATGATAGCTGTATTATATTCCATTCGTTCTTCGTCATTATGATCTGACAAAGTCAAAGATGCGTTCAGAACAGTTGCGATCTTATAAATTAATAAGTCGCAATGAGGATACTCCTGTATTTTACGAGATGCCATCTCGAAAGCCTTTGTAAAGCTGTCCAATGAAACTTTCGAAAGTTCATTCACAAATAGTCCAATCTCTTTTTCGGTCAATTCTTCACGAAACGAAAACAATTCATTCATATCAATTTTCAATAATCGTGCCAAAGCTGGAAGTAATGAGATATCCGGATATGTATTTCCCTTTTCCCATTTATTTACCGCAGGAGTTGACACTCCCAGATAATTTGCCACCTGTTCTTGTGTTAATCCCACAGTTTTTCTATAGTTTTTTATCTGTTCACCAATACGCATTGTTCTCACCTCCTGTTCTCACTATAATTATATCGTTACTAGTTCATGTTTACAATTGAGCCTTTGTTTAATTATCATTCTGTGTTTTTAACTTCTAATTAATTTTTATCTCATGTCTCTACCATCTATTCTTACACATAAACTATTTCTCTCATCACAATTTCTTCCGCGCTGGCTTTGACATTATTCATCAATCTAACCCACTTCATCTGATCCTGTCTCTTTAAGTTTTCGTTCACGCCCTGTTTTTCTGCCATCTGTTTCATTAACACTTCTACCTGCTCTGTTACTTCCTGGTCAATCTGATTCAGATGTGCTGTCAGCTTACCAGATAATAACAAGTTCTGATACTGTATCGGTCTATGCTCTTTCAAAAACTGTTTCCGTAACATTCCATATTTTCCATATGTCGGTTCTTCTTCATTCAATACCAGATCCGGCAAATAATAATCTCCACACAGAGTATAGCTTAATCCGTTCTTCTCATCACAAATGTGTTTTTCCATGATTTTATCTCTCCATTTCTCTATTTTTTTGATTTATTTTTCTTACGCTGCTGATTCTCCATCTCACTCTTTTTTACTCCCCAGGCTAATCTTTTGTGAATACTTCCCTTCGGCATTTGTTCCATCCGCTGCTTTTCTTCCAGAGCTTTCTCGTTGCAAATATCCTGCTGTACTGCCGCATCTACCGTCTCTATTCCCAGAACACGCACAACACGATCATACCTATCAGGAACGCCTTGCATTATATTCTTTTCTTCTGATAATTTATGATTTTCTTTACACATATCATCCAACTCCTTCTGAATACCGTTATATTTTTGTTTCAGCTTTTGATATTTGCTCTTCCAATTTTCCACCTCTTTTGTAAGTTCTTTAACCTGTGCAGCCATTGCCCCAACCTTATTTTTTATCTGAAGAAACAGCGGTTTGATTTTTTTGTCCCGATAGGTCGCTGCCCGTTCCAACGTGCCAGCTTCCGGTAACAACATTTTAACTGTTCCATATTCTTTTATTTCCTTACTCACATTATCCATAATCGACTGTAACTGTTCCCTGCGTTCTTCCAGGCTTTTTAATTGTTTTTCTGCTGTTTCTGCACGCTTTTCTGCTGCTTTTTTATCTCTAAGCGCCTGTTCTTTACTTTCCTTCAAAAGCTGTACGTCTTCTCTGGATTCTACAATTTGTAAAGCCAATCCTTCGTTCTCTGCTGTCAAGTATTCTTTTTCCTGTTCTAGCGCCTGTACTTCCTTTTTCCGTTCTTTCTTTTTGAAATTGTAAACGTCCAAATGTTCGTCATGAGTACCTTTCTGTTCCCATTCAATTCCATGTTGCTTTGCAATCTCAGCCAGAACTTCTTTTTCATGATTTATCCACTGATTCATCTCCATATCGTGCTTATTTCCACCTTGAAATCCCAGACTTTTTAATGCCTGTTTTAGTGAAACCCTGGTGTCCATTCCTTTTCCTTTCCAGCCAGTTACATAAGGAATGAAATCGATATGCAAATATGGAGTAGCTTCATCCTGATGCAGATAGCAACTAAATACCCGAAGTGTCGGATTTCGTTTCTGGAAATCTTTCACATACTCATTCAGTACCTTTACAGCCAAATCTCCCTCTTCTGTTCCAACAGCCGTATCTTCTCGGTTTCCAATCTGAAAAATCACTTCATGGAACAACTTTTCCTGTTTCCCCTGACGAATCTTTTCATAATAATTCGTGATCTGCCGATCTTTTCTCTTCCCAACATTATACCGTTCTACAGCTTCATCAAATAGTCCTTCATAGACATCTTTCAGATTCTCATTCTGATAACAAATATTTAGTTGTACTCTGTCTGGATCAACATTTTCTGCTATAAAATCTCGTCTGTTATGATCCAAAGAACCAGTCCCGATCATACCGCTGATTGTTCGTTTCATCGTCATCTTTCTCACCCCACTTTCTAAAATCAGTGCCAGATATGGCACATAAATTTGTATATTTGCCAACAATGGCATAAAAAGAAATCTTCGCCGGATACGGCGATTTTGTTACTTTTGTCAAAAGTAAAACGCAAAAGCACTTTCGACATCCGTTCCGTCCATCAAAAGTACCCTTGCGCGCTGCCGGGGGCTATTCCTCCCGTTGGTCGGTTCACTCCTGCGTTACTTGTATAGCTAACTTATCCCGGTATCCTTGCCCGGATATATTCCAGATCACCACAATACGGTATTCCTACAAGATACCATTCTCTTGCAGGATTCATTTCCATCCTGGTCTGAACCCATTCATCATCAAGCAACACTTCCAGACATTCTCCACAGTGAAATCCCGTATCAATCCATAAATCTGATGATAATAATCCATATCTTTTGTTATAACTGTTGTATCCTAATCTTCCTTCTTTCATTGTGACATTCTCCCTTCTTCTGATTTGCAGTCAGCTTTTTAATCATTTCAATCATGGCAGAGGATTCATTTTCTTCATAAGGCTCCTGAATCAGAGCATCGACATATCGCCTGCTTTGGAGGTCATACAAGGCATTAAGATGCAGTTGATTAAAACCAAAAGTTCCTTCTTTACCAGCAAAATACGTGTGTGGATTTAATGGATCACGAAATATATTCAAGTCAGAACCATCACAGGCAAGTAACTGGTAGCCTTGGTATTTTTTGTTACATAATATCTGCTCATGAAATTTATGAAATAAATATTCCATGGTATCTGGTTTCAATTTGTTCCTTTGTTTTATGAAACCAAAGATTTAGAGAGATTAGACCAAGTGGAAGATGAAAATGTACTGAGTGAGAAAGAAATAGAAATTCTGAATCTTGTACGTATGCAACCTTCAATCACGCAGAAAGAAATGGCTAATGCGTTAGATTGGAATCTTGCTAGTGTGAAGTATTATATAACCAAATTGAAGGAAAAGAATTATCTGAAGAGGCAGGGAAGTAGCCAAAAAGGGAAATGGGTGATATTAACAAAACGAGATTGACACTTGCATCAATTCGTATTAAACATATGAAATGTAAGGAGGAGAGAAAGATGCCCTTGACGGAATGACGCGGAGTTGATCAATGGATATTTGCAGTCAATGAAGTCAAATATTCGAGAAATCATTCGTTATATTGATGATACGACACTTGAAAAATCAAATGATAAAAAGAAAGATAAACAGGAATCTACGAGCACCATACCAGAGGAAGTGCAGGAATTTGTGAATCTGACAATTACAGAGCATATGGGAAAAGCGTATTCGGAATGGAAGTTAAATCAGGATAAAGAGCCAGTAAGTGAGATTGAAAAGAAATACCAGGAATTACTGGAAACGTTATCCCCAGAACAGGAAGAAGTGATTATGGAATACTGTAATGCAATTTTCAGCAGTGGAGCAGATACAGAAGAGTTTTTCTATCGGTTGGGATTAAAAGATGGACTGAATCTGAAAAATACGGTAAAATCTGTATTAGAAATGATATCATGAAATCAGGATTTGTAGGAGGAGTAAATCTATTAACATGAAAGACATAAAAAGCATTTGCAAAATCGCATTGGTACAGGAAGAACCTGTCATGTTTAATAAAAAAGCCTCACTTAATAAGGCACTTCAATGTATTAACGAGGCTGCAATACAAAAGCCGGATATCATCGTTTTTCCCGAACTCTTCATCCCCGGATACCCAGTTGGGATGAATTTCGGTTTCAGTATGGGTAAACGAAGTGAGGAGGGGCGTAAAGACTGGAAACGATATTACGATGCCTCTGTTGTTGCCGGAGAAACGGAGTTTCAGCAGCTTGCAGAGGCGGCTCAGAAAACTGGAGCATATATCAGCCTTGGCTTTTCCGAGAGAGATGCCGTTAATGGAACGCTTTATAATAGTAATGTCATTTTTGAGCCGGATGGATCGTACAAGGTGCACAGAAAATTAAAACCGACAGGCTCCGAACGTGTTGTGTGGGGGGATGCTGATAAGGGGTACTTCCCTGTTACAACAACGCCATGGGGGCCTATCGGCAGTCTGATCTGTTGGGAAAGTTATATGCCGCTTGCTCGTGTGGCTCTTTATCAAAAAGGCATCACGATTTACATTTCGCCAAATACCAATGACAACCCAGAGTGGCAGGCTACCATTCAGCACATCGCAATAGAAGGCAAGTGCTACTTTGTTAACGCTGATATGATTATCAGACGCAACTCATATCCTTCTGACCTATACGAGAGAGATGTCGTATCACAGCTTCCGGAATTTGTTTGCAGAGGAGGAAGCTGTATTATCGACCCGTATGGACATTATTTGACAGAACCAGTCTGGGATAAAGAAACCATCATCTACGCAGAACTTGACATGAGCTTGCCTATCTCCTGCAAAATGGAGCATGATGTGGTTGGACATTATGCACGTCCAGATATACTTGAACTAAAAATCAACGATAAATAGTGCAACAATTACAAATTCTAACTAAATTCTATTTTTCAGGACTGGAAAAATAGGAAGTTTCGGAGGATAAGCATTATGGAAATAAAAAAGATCCATCAAGATTTTTCGGTATGCAAAGTGATGGATTATTCACTTGTAAACATAGATGCAGAATATAGTTTCATTGGGAAAACAGATGAGGAAAAATCTTTGGTATGCATTACCAGTGATGTCCCGCCAAACGTCATTCAACGTGATGATGGCTGGAAAGGTTTTCGTATTCAGGGGATATTGGATTTTTCTTTGATTGGAATACTATCTAAAATTGCTAAGATTCTGGCAGAAAACAGTATTTCGATTTTTGCGATTTCAACCTATAACACGGACTATGTTTTGATAAAAAAGGAAAATTATCAAAAGGCTCTGGATATTCTTAAAGACTCAGGCTATGAAATCGTAGAGTGACAATTTCAAGTTTGCATATTTCATTAAAAGGCACATATTAAAATTAACACAAAAGGAGATGTTAGAATGAAAGCTCATGAATATTGGTCTGTCGGAGCATTGATAACGATGCTAGGAACTTTTTATAGCGGATATAAAGGTTCAAAATCAAGCCATAAATATTTTGCGGCAAGTTCTTTGCTTTGTATGATTATGGCTATTTATACAGGTCATAAGATGATATCTAAAAACAAGAAAACAAAGAAAGAACCAATATCATTAGGAAATGAAGAATAATACAATCAACCTTGTGCCCAGTGGGCACGAAGTTGGCATAGTCACTATGGTGTCAGGAGAAATCCTGGCATCTTTTTTTTATATCTTTTTACACTTCAAAAAATAATTTTAAAAAATTTCTAAAATCATGTCCGATTTTGTCGCTCCAAATACAGAGTATATGGAAGGCAAATTGAAAATCCTCTGATTTCCAAAAATCACAAACGTAAAAGAGGTTCAGACAGTTCTTCCGATTGCACCTTGACAATTGAAGGAGCTGATACATCTTGAGAAACATGCTTACCGGAGTTAATCCGGCTCGTGCAGGCGAAGACTCCTATGGGAAGAGCGAAGCAATAATGATACCACCGAAAGGTATAGGACCTCTGCTGAAACAGAGACTGTGGCTGTATTTTTGCAGTCGGGTTATCTGGAATGATAACGATCAGATGTATATGTACAGACAAAGCCCAAATGCGAATACTTAGATTTTCTTATTTATATTACAGGAGAAATCCTGTAGCAAGTGGGGAATGGTTCGACTCCATTCCTCATTTTTTCGTGCAGAAAATGCACAGATTATTATCCTGTTTGAAATACCAGGGAAAGGTGTTGCAGGAAGAAAGGGAGGACAAGAAGCAAGAATACGATTGTTTTAATGGGTAGACTTGCCAGAGATCCAGAAACTAAGCTGGCATCTACGCAAAAGGGACAAACCAAAGTATCCAGGTTTCCACTGGTAGTAAAAAGAAATCGCACGAGCAAAGCATTTGTAGTGATGATCACAGCTTATAGAAATAATGCAGAATTTGTGGAGAAATATCTTGAAAAAGGAATTAAGATTGCTCTTTCCGGAGAGTTAGTAATCTCTCAGATCAAAGATGAACAGACTGGAACTGCATCCTATTATACCGAAGTCATTATGGATGATGTGGAATTTGCAGAAGCCAAAACAAAAAAAGAAGAATCTGATGGATTTCAACCAGCAGAGAAGAGAAAAATTCCATTTGATATACCAGAAGAACTTGAACAAGAAATGCCATTTCGATAGGAGGACAAGATTTATGAGAAAATACTTTTTAGAATTATTTGCAATAGGATTGGTTGATTCAGAAGGAAGAATCAATTCAGAACATATGACAAGTGATGCGCTTATGACTTCCATGAAAACAATGGAAGAGCTGACAAAAATGAAAATGGATCGTTTAGTTTTGGAAACAACAATGGAGATGATCTTATGTATGTTTGAGTCATGTGACACAGAGGAATTTACAGAAATATTAGGCAAGCTGCTTGGCGGAAAACAGACTTCTAAAGTGACAGCTCATTTGGAAGCACTGGAGGAATTACTGACAGAAGAGGAATATAGAGGTTTCCTTGCAGAATATCTTGGTTGGTTAGCTTGGTTAGTAGCTTGGTCAGTTATTGGATTGACTCGGAACAGCTCTACCCGAAACATATTATCGAATTCCTGAAATCTGAGACTGTGAGAAAAAGTCTGTAAATAAGATTCTTCTATGATATGCAAGGGTGGCAAGCCTGAAAATCAGGCTTCTCACCCTTGTTTTATATATAACAGTTGTTGAATGGCATGTCAAGAGCAGGCGGTTTTCCGCCCGTCTTATTCGCCCGTTTATTCGTTACTCTGGGAGGCGTCCTTCGTACATAATACTCAGTTCACCATACACCTGTGCCCAGTTGCGGATCGTACTGGTCCATTTCTTTGTAGCTTCAAATGTGGCAAGATACAGTGCCTTTAATAGAGCTGTATCGCTTGGAAATACGCTTCTCTGGCGATTCAGTTTCCGGTAGGTAGAATTCAGGGATTCAATAGCATTTGTAGTATAAATCACCGTTCTGACCGTCGTTGAAAATTTAAAGATCGGCGAGATTGCGTCCCAGTTATCCTTCCAGCGCTTCATGGAATTCGGATATTTCGGTGTCCATTTTTCTGTTACACGCTCTAAGGCTGCCAGAGCTTTCTTTTCATCTGTGGCCTGATAAATGGTTTTCAGATCCGCAGCGAAGGCTTTTCTGTCTTTATCCGGGACATATTTCAACGTGTTTCTTACCTGGTGTACAATACAGCGCTGGTATTCCGTCTTTGGAAAAGCTGCTGCGATCGCTTCTTTGATTCCGGTTAAACCATCGGCACAGATGATTAATACATCTTTGACACCACGATTTTTCAGTTCATTCATAACGGAAAGCCAGTATTTTGCGCTTTCGTTATCGCCAACACTGATGGTTAAAACTTCTTTTTTCCCTTCCGTGTTGATTCCCAGAATCACGTAAGCAGCAAGCTTTCGGATCACGCCATTATCCCTTACAGAATAATGGATTGCATCAATGTAGAGAATGGGATAGACCTCGTCCAGTGGCCGGTTCTGCCAGTCTTCGATCTGTGGCAGGATCTTATCAGTCACATCAGAAATAAAGCTTTCAGAAGTTTCAAAGCCATAAATATCTTCGATGGTTTCGGAAATCTGCCGGGTAGTCATTCCTTTGGCATACATGGAAATGATCTTCTGATCAATATCGGAAATATCTTTCTGACGTTTTTTCACAACCTGTGGTTCAAACGTTGATTTGCGATCCTGTGGCACTTCGATTTCCATCGAGCCATACCGGCTGTTGACCTGTTTCCGCTTATAACCATTGCGATAATCATCATTATCTGAGCGTTCGGATTTTTCGTAACCAAGATGATCATCCATTTCAGCTTCCATCATTTCCTTAATGGTGCCGCCTAAAAGATCCTTGAGCGCATCCTGAATGTCTTCTGCAGACTGGATATCGTACTCTTCCAGGAGCTGATGGATGATGTTTCGTTTTCCTTCTGTCATTTGTACACGATGTACAGGTTTCTTTTGTCTTGCCATAATAAAAGGCCCTCCTAATGATATTTATTGTATCATAGGAGGTAAGCGCTTAATTTTTAGGTATGATAGAAAAATCCCCGACTACTTTTCAGTAGCCGGAGCACCTTGACAATTCACATATGATTGATTTGATTCGTTTGCACGACGTTCGATTTCAGCTTTGACGGTTTCGTTCCATGGAGCCAGAAGTTCTAACTCATCATCACGCATTCTATCATCAGGTAGTTTTTCCAGCAGATAAGTAAGATAGTGATAGACGTTTACTCCATTGGCTTTTGCCATCTCTACCATTGTGTACACGATAGCGCTGGCCTGGGCTCCGTTTGGTGTGTCACAGAACAGCCAGTTTTTACGGCCTACTGTAAACGGACGGATCGCATTTTCACTGAGATTGTTAGAAAAACTGCAGCGCCCATCTTCGAGATAGATAGTCAGATAGGAGCGGCGGTTCTGAATGTAGGTGACAGCTTTATCCATTCTGCTTCCACGGATAGGGTTCTGCTGATCAAGCCACGACAAAAAGCCTTCTACTACCGGCTTTTCTTTTTCAAGGCGAGCCTTTTTAATTGCATCGAAGGAAGAATACTTTGATCTGATCACATCTTCCAGATGGAAGAGCTGGTTAATGTACAGCATTCCCTGTACGGATGGCTGGGTATAATCCAGCGCCTTTCCCTTAGGGATGGCATCTGTCAGATATCTTCTGATGTGTGCCCAGCAGGCTGTACGTTTGGCATCCGGTACTTTATTGTATCCGCTATAGCCATCACACATCAGATAACCCTTGAAGCCGTGAAGAAAATCTACGGCATTGTCCCCGGCCCGGGTCTCCGAGTATTTATAGAGGATAATAGGTGGTCCTCCGTCTTCACCGCTGCGGAACAGCCACATATATGACTTGGTCTGTGCACGGCGTTCCGGTTCATGCAGAACCTGAAGTGGCGTTTCATCTGCCATCGCGAATCCACGTTCCAGAAGTTTCCTGTGGAAGTATTCGTACATAGGAAGAAAAAATGCTTCAGAATTCCGGATCACCCAGTTTGCCATAGTAGCTCTGGTGATCTCCACGCCATACTGTTTCCAATCCTTTTCCTGACGGTAGTATGGGAGACCATTACAAAACTTCTGGTACATTACCCAGGCAACCGTTCCGGCAGAAGCCATTCCATAAAGCATATGAGATCTGCCATCTTTTCCTTTTTTGATAACCGGAATATCCTGAAGCCTGCACTGCGGGCACTCATAGCTCTTACTGTAGTATTCATATACTTTCAGTTTTGCCGGTACAAAAAACAGTTCCCGGCGGACAAACTCTTCCCCGATTTCTTTCAGCGGGGTACCACAGACAGGGCAGAGTTTCTCTTCCTCAGAAAGTTCCAGATACTTTTTTTCAACAGGAACTCCCTTAAAACGCTCCGCATCTGTAGCTCTTGCTTTTCGCTTTTTTGCTGTTTTTTCCGGAAGAATTGCTTCAAGATCCTCTGCTTCTGCTGCTTTCGGATCCTGTTCCAGTTCCGCCTCATTGAAAAAGTTTAACTGGCCTGGAATATCGAGGGACCTTTTTTCACTGGAGGTGCCAAACAGTTTTTTACGGAGAAGGTCTATCTCTGCTTTCAGATTATCCCGCTCCTGGGTGAGAGCCTCTTCCCGTTTATTGGCAGCATCGACAGTTGCCTGAAGTGTTTTTATCATCTTTTTGAGATCGTTTATCATGTCCTTCAGCTCACGGAGCTGGATATCTTTGGAACTGTCTGCCACTGCTTTTTCCTCCTGTTTCTGATGTTTCTATTATACCAGAAAACAGTGGTTTTTCCCAGCAAAACAGCGGATTTACCAGGACTTGAAAGTGCCGAAAATACAGCAAAAAACAAGAGTTTTATGTGCATCTTTTTTACGTTGCCTTGATCGCTTTGGGCTGCTCAATATCAATGCCAGACATCAGCCAGTCGAACTCCCGCCATGTAAGATTCCGGACTTCAGATTTATTCCTGGGCCACCGGTAAGATCCCTGGGCGGTCAGTCTTTTGTAGATCATAACGATCCCGTCAGGTTCTTTTAAAATGGCTTTGATACGGTCGCATCTACGACCGCAGAAAAGAAAAAGTGCATGATCGATCTCCATCGAAAACTGTTCCTGGATGATCGCACACAATCCATCAATGGACTTGCGCATATCTGTTCTGCCACAGACGATATAGATTGCATCAACACTCGAGATATCCGCTAACATAACGACTCCTTCAGCGTATCCATAAGCATCTTCAGAAGTAACGGTTTGATCTCATTACTCATTCGTATAAGCAATCCGTCTGCTTCGATTTCAATCGTATGTGAATTGTCAAGGTGCATAGGTCTGTTTCCATTATCTGGGATCAGTTCTGCCGGAGAAGACTCCGGTTCTATAGCAATCTGGACTACATCCTGTTTATGGGATGTAAGGTCAAGAGTGCTGGCTTTTCCAACTGGATCCGGTATCTGGCAGGCTTTTTTGCGGAGACGGGTAACTGCATTGTAAAAACAGCTGGGAGATATCCCATGCTCATTACACCATGCAGCATCTGTCAGGCCGCTTTGTCTGCATTCGGTTACCAGTTCCATCCATTCGTCCAGGGAACGCCCTAGAGCACGTTTCTTACTCATAATGAAACCTCCAAATGTAGTAAATTTCTATCTCCTATCAAGCGGAGTGTAGTAAAAATCTATTTACTATCATTATGAGTTCAAAAACGTAGACAGTAAAGCTACCCAAGATTTAAGCGCTTACCATAGAAGAACCTTATAAACATTATTTTACAGAAAAAGTTTCATACTCTCTGAAATCTCGGTTTCGGAAGTCCATACTCTTCTGCTGCATTAAGAATTCTTTTAATTCCGCTTCCCCATGCTTCTTATTGCAAATATCCAAGACAACCGCTTATAACCATTATTATACCGATTATCAGATTGATAAACCACCTTTTTTTCATCTTCTCGCTCCTTTATACCCCTGTATTATAATACAAGTGTATGACAGCACAGCTTATTTTTCAATACAGGAGAAACATCAAAAGAATAATCGCAAAATTAACGGTTTCCAGCTTTGCATTATTTTCGGTGAAATTTTCACCAAGAAGTTTTTTTAACAGTTTGCGAATCATTATATTAGCCTCCGTCTATAAACCGGTTCAACCATTTTCTTCAAGGGTTTTCAGCCGCTTTATAATATTTTGAAAATGAACATCGTCTTTTAACGGTTCAAAAGTCTTGCAGTTTATAATAGATTCTACCGCGCTTTTCTTAATCGTCATCTCATTTCTCGGCATATCGCTCCCCATTGTGAGCGTGTTTTCCAGCCAGCTATCTAAAAGGTCAAAGTATTCATCGCCATGTAAGCTCAACTATAAGTTTTAGAATCAGTGATGCTGAATGCTGTGAGCACCCAACTTTGAACACTCTTCCTACAAGCAATGAAATCAAAGAACTACTGACCGACTATAACAATATGCTTACAGCCATCATTAATCTGCTTGATGGTGCTAAGTATCTGTGGAAAGGAGAACACCATGAAACAAAATAACCCTTGTTACCTGTTTAGCATGTATGAACCTGATACTAATTCCATTATCATTAATGCTATCAATGATACATATACCGACACACCTATTATTATTAGTTGTGAGAAATGTAATTCAGCCGTCTTGCTCGATACACCTGATGATATTGTGTATCTGTACCGACTGGTACAGGAGAATCCTCTGCTGTATGCTGTATTAGCTTGTAAACCTAATGGACTACAGAAATATGTGGATGCTATGAATGAATTTAATTAATATTAGTTATTTTATCATTATCACAAGCTGATCTAGTAATGTTTTGCTCGAACTAATAAAAACTTTTCGTCGCTTTTCGAATGAAAAAAGCGACGAATTATTTTAATCTATACAACTTGCCTTTTTCTTTTCCAAAACTTCTCTATTATCCCTGCCATAAAACAATGTCTATCATATACTCGTTATCATTAGTAATAATGAGACTGGATATATTTAATCCACAGGCTTAATATATCTTCTTCTTTTAGTTGTTCCAATACAAGCCAATAACTCCTTATTCACTAATTCATTTAATAATTGTCTTGTCCTTGGACCTTTTAAACCTATCTTTTCTGCCACCTGTTCCGTACTATATTCAATACCAGCCTCCATAATGGCTAAAATCTGCTGATGTCTTTCTGATAACGCCATTCCTTCCCTGTTTTTTAAATCTGCTGATTTTTCTGCTGATTTTTCTGCTGATTTATCATCAGATTCCTTTTCCATCTTCATCACAAGTGTCACCTGATCAAGATTTGTATCTTCTATCAATTGTGGTTTTATCCATCCTTCTGACTTCCACACATCAAGAATTGTCGGGAATCCAGAGCCAGCATTATCGCCAAATCCAACCAATCTAAGCATAGTCTGCATATGAGGATTTCTTGACTTTGAATTGCCTCCACGATAAATATCCTCTAACGGAAGTTTCAAAATTCCCGGATTTGTAAATTCGAACGAATCAGACCTCTTAATTACTTTCAATACTCCTGCATCCATTAAGTAATCCGCGTGAATAATCATATTTACAAAGCCTTCACGAACTGCTTTGTGAACCGGAGTATCATCTATACGCTGAACGCCACCTTCCAATTTAAATGGCTTTTTTAAATCCTCAGTTAATTTAGGTGTTACTTTTGTAAAGAAATTAAACAGGTTATTTTCCCATGTACCATCATAAGTAATTCTGTCATTCCAGCGGATATCTGCTGTCACTTGACTCTCATTACGATAATCCATAAAAACATTATCAAATCGTTCTCTGATAGCCTGTCCTGTACCAAACATCAAAAGTCCAGCTAATGTCAAGCCTTCTACTCCAGTTTTTCTATCTTTCCTATAGCCACCCAGCTTTTCAAGAAAAGATTTGTCATTCAAAGCATTCCATACATGTCCATCATTTCTGATTTCAAAAATCTGACGATATTTTCTTAATGTTTCTTTATCAATATCATCCATTGTATAATACTCAATTATCTGATTATCATTGCCCTCTGGATTTTGATCTCTTATCATTCCTCTAATCTCATGCTCTGTCGCATGATAATCGCCTTCATGATTTCTTTTATATGTTCCCTTATAGGGATTTTCTCCAACATATACCGGACGCATATTAAAATCAGCTCTAGGCACATGAATCACAATTAATCTTATACTGCCATCTTCAACAATCCCTACATCATCATCTGTTAATAAATTTATATTCACCTTATTTCCATTAATTGTATTCCAAAAATCTTCTTTCTGCTTAGGTGCATCCTCTATTCCTTGTATTATAAATCTATCCTTGGGATCAGTCTTTGTTTTATCTTCTCTTACTCCAAGTATGATATATCCACCTTTTGTATTGGCAAATGCAGAATATGACTCATACGCAGATTTTGGTACGTTTTTTTCTGCTTTTTTGCACTCTATATCAACTTTTTCGCCTTGGTAAATGAGTTCCTTTAACTCCTGCATATTCATGTGTCGCACCTGCTTTCTTTATTAAAATATATAGCTTTTTTACTATCTTCATTTTCACCATACCTATTATTACTGCCAATAACTATGTAATATCTAATATTTTAACAGCAATAAATCTTTTAAGTCTTTTATCATAAGTTCATATTTCCTTTTCAATGTATCAAAAAAAGTATATGAATAAATCCAAATTCCAGCTGTTGCAACAAAAACAAGCAAAAATGTAGCTACGTATAACCAATTAGTAAAATCTATGCCAATAACTCCCATATTTTCAAATGAAATGGTTAAAGCCCCTGCAAATACAGAAAAAATGGTCAAGATAATACTATTTCTCTTTTTTTCTTTGCTAGTTTCTTTATCTATATATTCTTGATAAATATTCATCAGTTCTTCTATTTTTTCTTTATTATTTATTTGAAATTTACTTTCTAATACTTCGTCTAAAACCTCAATTTTTTTCTTATGTGAATCTACATATTTGTCCATATGATTCCTTTGATCTTTATTATCTACACTTATAAGTATTACCATTGCAATTAATAAAATTATTATACCAATACAGTACCATAATTGTTTAGGAAGTAATAACATTGTAAAAATAATCTCAGCACACGATGTAAACATTGCAACAAGACATGCAATAACTATCTTTTTTATTTTAGGTTCAAATCTATCAAATCCTTGATCTACATCTGAACACCTATTTTTAGCTTCTTGATAACATTTTAAAATATAATATTCCATAATTTTTTTCCTGGATGATGCACAAAAAGTTAATTTTTATGCATATCCTTCCTTTTATTTCTTTGCTCCATATGTTGCTGTACTTTCAGCAACCATCATGGCTGCATAGTTTGATTCAGCATATGATATTGATTTGTCTCAAAAGTTAACAACCTTTTCCTCGCCCATATCATTATTATCTGTCCAAAGTTCGCACTGTGTCATAACAGTCTGAACTGCATCCTCCATACCTTCAGGTGGATACTTATCCTTTTTCAGCAGTTTCTTTATAAGCATACGCATTTTTGCTCTTGCTGATTCTCGTTTCTGCCAGTCAATTGTTTTGTTTCTTCGGAGAGTGTCTGCAAGTTCTTTTGTAATTGCTATCAGTTCTTCATTTTCATAGATGAATAATCCGGTGCCCGTGTCCCTACTGTCCGGTGACAGGAAACCGCAAATCCGTTTTTTAGGAAACCACCATTCCGGTAGTGGAAACCTTTATCATAAATCCTTTAGAATGTAATCATGCACCAGCTGGTGTAAATTCATTCAAAGGAGGTCATGACCATGACCAAGTATCGAGAGATTCTCAGGCTAAAAAGTCTGGGACTCAGTCAGCAGAGCATTGCCGACAGCTGCAATGTCTCCAAGAAAACGGTTAATCGCGTTTTGAAGCGTGCAAAGGAATTAAATATTTCCTGGCCGCTTGATAAAAGCGATACCGATGCTGTTCTTGCAGAAATGTTTTTTCCTTCTGCAAAGCAAGTCAGATCCAATAAACGGATGCCGGACTACGATTATATCCACAAAGAATTACTCCGTAACGGAGTCAATAAGAAACTCTTGTGGACAGAATACATGGAGGATTGTCATGCAAATGGCGAAGAACCACTTATGTATTCCCAGTTCTGCTATCACATCCAGCAGGATGAGCAGAAACGACGTGCTACCATGCATATCAACCGGAAACCTGGTGAGCAGGTTGAGGTCGATTGGGCAGGAGATCCTGCAGCAATCATTGATCCGGATACCGGTGAGATCACCAAAGCCTATATATTTGTCGGAGTGATGACTTATAGCCAGTACGCATATGTGGAAGCATTTCTGGATATGAAGCAGAAATCATGGATTAATGCCCATGTTCATATGTACGAATATTTTGGCGGTGTTGCCAGAATTCTCGTACCGGATAACTGTAAAACAGCAGTTGTCCACAATGGTGGCTTTAAAGACCAGCAGGTCAATGAAACCTATCAGGAAATGGCCGAATACTACGGCGCCGCTATTATCCCGGCGCGTGTCAGGGCTCCAAAAGATAAGCCGAATGCTGAGGGGACAGTAGGAAATATTTCTACCTGGATCACAGCAGCTCTTCGGAATGAACAGTTCTTCTCCCTTGCCGAATTGAATCTGGCAATTAGAGCTAAACTGGAACTGTTCAACCAAAGGCTCTTTCAGAAGAAAGAGGGTAGTCGGCGAAGCTTATTTCTTGGGGAAGAAAAACCATTGCTGGCACCACTACCTGCTACCCGTTTTGAACTGAGTGACTGGAAAACAGCCACTGTCCAGTTCAATTATCACATATCTGTGGACGGAATGCTATACTCCGTTCCGTACGAATACATTAAAAAGAAAGTTGATATAAGGGTAACAGACACCACGATTGAAATTTTCTACAACCATAACCGCATTGCTTCCCATCGTCGTCTAAAAGGACGCCCTGGGCAGTACAGCACCATTACTGAACATATGCCAGCAGACCACCAGAAGTATCTGGAATGGAACGGTGACCGCTTTCGTAAATGGGCTGAGCGGATTGGCATAAATACGTACACTGCAGTCAATGCGATATTGACCTCCAAAAGTGTGGAACAACAAACCTACCGAAGCTGTATGGGACTTCTTAAGCTTGCTGAGAAGTACTCAGATGCGTTACTGGAAGCTGCCTGTAAAAAGGCATTATCCTATACAGCATCACCCAGTTACAAGAGTATTAAAAACCTACTTGTAACCGGTTCAGAAAAACTGGCATCGGAAGCAATCGATACCAAGACCACACATAAAGCACATGGCATCACACGAGGTGCCGATTACTATCGGAGGTAAACACATATGACCAATCAGAGTACAATGGATAAGTTAATAGAAATGCGCCTTACCGCAATGGCAGATGCATTCCGTAGCCAGCTCAATGACCCAAAATTCAAGGAGATTCCCTTTGAGGATCAATTCGGTATGCTAGTGGATATCGAATACAGCAGTCGCAAAAACAACCGTCTCAAAAGACTGATCAAGAATGCCGGATTCGATCAGCCGGAAGCGAATATCATGGATATCAACTATACTTCCGGGCGCAAGCTAAACAAGGAACTGATTCGCAGACTTGCTACCTGCGAATATATATCTGAACATCGGAATCTTTTTATTACCGGTGCTACAGGCTGCGGTAAAACTTACATGGCCTGTGCCTTTGGCATGGAAGCCTGTAAGCAGTATTACAACACCAAATATATCCGTCTGCCTGATCTGCTTATTGATCTGGAGGTGGCACGGACAGATGGCAACTACAAAAAGGTGATGGCTAAGTATGCCAATCCCGTTATCCTGATTTTGGACGAATGGCTTCTATTGAAACCAACGGAATCTGAACAAAGAGATATCTTCGAACTACTCCATCGGAGACGCAAGAAATCTTCAACGATTTTTTGCTCCCAGTATGAGTTCGAGGAATGGTACGACCAACTGGGTGGTGATGATAGTCCTCTGGCAGATGCAATCATTGACCGCATTGCTCATGACAGTTATCGTATCAACATTACAAGCATTGATGCCGAACATGATATCTCGATGCGAGAGGTTTATGGCTTGGACAAAACATTACGTGAGTAAACTCGCATAAGCGGTTCCCGCTAGCCCGGACAGACGGTTTCCCGTCTGCCGGACTTGCGGTGTTACCGCACAAGAATATTCAATAGAAATCCTTTATTGCCTGTGGCTTCGTTAATGCATCATAGAAGGCTAGCTCATCAGCAGTAAGCCCAAGCTGGTCACCTTCCTTTTGGGCTACTACAATCTGTTTTGCAAGATTAAGCATTTCCTCAATAACTTCTTCATTTGTTAACATGAGATGATAAGAGGCTGTAAAAACACAGGTGTAAAGAAGATACGAATTCATGATATCAGGCATTCGCACGCCAGCTTACTTATCAATCAAGGCTGTGATGCATTAATGTTAGCAGACAGGCTTGGACACGAAAAGGTCTCCACAACACTTAACACATACTCCCATCTGTTTCCACATAAACAACAGGAGCTTGTGCATAGTCTGGAATCATTGCAGGCAACAGATTCGCCAACACCTGAGCCACCATCTGATAACCCTTTGCTTGAAGCCGCAGGTATCACCTGTGAAGTATCTCAGACTCAGGACAACGGCTCAGATGTAACCATCCGATCTCAGTTTGGACCTGCGTTAGTACCGCCAAATACCGCATCAGGGAAAATCATCCAGATGCCACAAAGAAAAATCATTTAAAAGAAATCCAGCAGTCATCAGGGTTTCTTGCTATTAAAGTTAATGACAACCAACTGAAAACGATAAAAAAGAGTAGTTGCTATTAGTAGCAGAGCAAAAAGAAAAAGTCTCGGAAGCCGCTTGTTTAGCGGATTCCAAGACTTGTGGCTCTTATTCAAACTCGACAATTACTAATCAATTTTGTTTAGAGATTATTGGTTGCCGT
>ERZ1036412.473-NODE-473-length-28310-cov-4.981030_pt1 | contig 28310 bp, 20 predicted proteins | sample MGYA00514218_ERZ1036412 | MGnify/ENA primary metagenome ERZ1036412 (study PRJEB33795, sample SAMN09464944) | human gut metagenome | host: Homo sapiens | place: USA: Stanford, California | collected 2016-11 | study: EMG produced TPA metagenomics assembly of the... | reverse complement strand
CCTGCGGAAACCTCGGCCCCATCATCGTGTCGGTCTGCCTCTGCCTGTTTGCCTTCTCCACAATGGTTGGATGGGAAATCAACTACGAATCCGCCTTTTTCTATATCTTCCCAAAGGCGTCCGGTTCCAACGCAGCCAAACTGCTCATAAGGCTGATCTGGCTGGTTCCCGGCTTCATCTCCCTTGGAAAGACCCCGGAACTTGTGTGGACCGTGGTGGACATCGTATCCGGTTTCTGGTGCATCCCCAATGCCATTGCACTGCTGTTCTTATCAGGGACATTTATGAAGGTATTCAATGATTATCAGGAAAAATATATGAAAAACTAATCCAGTGTGAAGGAGGGGCGGTGTTTTAGGCCCTGGCATCAAAAAGGGCGGTAGAAGCAGCCCCTCCGGAACCTGGCGTCCGGGCCGCAGCCATCCTAAGGAACCTGTCCGGCCCCGCCGTTCCTCACGGGACAGGCCGCGCCATGGCCCCGCGGACGTACCCTCGCGCCCCAAATCTTACTTAAAGCGCCTTTCTCAGCGCCTCTGCCATCTCCTCATATTCCTCATCCCTAAGCATGGTCTTCCCGCTGTTCATTTCAAAGGTGCCGCCCCATTCCTCGCCGCCCTTGTATTTGGGAACTATATGGAAATGCAGATGGCAGCCCGTGTCGCCGTATGCGCCGTAGTTTACCTTATCCGGGTTAAAAACCTTGTGCACGGCCCTGGATACCTGGGCGATCTCCGCAAAGTAATCATTCCTCTCCTCATCCGTCAGGTCTATCAGCTCGCTTACATGCTTTTTGTGGGCCAGGATCACCCTTCCCTTCTTGCTCTGCTCCTTGAATATATAAAGGAAGCCTGTCTTCATTTCACATACAGGATACCCGAATTTGGCAACCAGCCCTCCCTGCATGCAATATGCGCAATTCGTATCTTTTACCATTTCTTCCATGACCACTATCTCCTTTATGTTTGATTTTATTTTGGTTTTAACATACCACTTATGGGTGGCAAAAGCAATTCCAATATTTGTTTTTCTTTCTATGTACCATCTTTTCCATTTCTATGTTATAATGATACACAAGTATCAATATAGGAGCAGTGTTATGAGTAAAGCAGACTTCAGACGCAGGCAGGCACGCAGGCGCAGACATAAATTAACCATGATGTCGAGGCATCTTCCGACATTTATTGTATTATTGGCCATCACACTACTGGTAGGGGGCGGTGTTTTCACCCTCTACCGGTTTGTTTTGGGGAAACAGCCCCCAAGGCCGGGCAGCTCTGTCCAGGCAGCAGTATCCTCTGCCCAGGCAGACCCTTCTTCAGGCGGCGTGACCAGCCCAGGGCCCTCGGATGAGGACACGCAGGTAATAGAGGATGATGTCTCCAGGCTTATTGCCCAGGCGGACAGGCTGGCGATGGGTTACGATTATGACAAGGCCATTGACCTTGTCAACAGCAGCGGGCTGGACGTGACCGAAGCCAGGGTGCAGGAAGCCCTTGGGCGGTATGAGGCAGAAAAGGCAGCCCTGGTGCCGGCTGATATGAATAAGATTACCCATGTATTCTTCCACACACTGATTATGGATACATCCAAGGCATTTGACGGTGACAAGGACAGCGGAGGGTATAATTCAGTCATGACCACCAAGGATGAGTTCATGAAAATGCTTCAGGCCATGTATGACCGTGGTTATGTACTGGTGCGGATCCATGACATTGCCTACGAAGAAACGGACGGAAACGGCAGCAAACGGTTTGTGAAGGGCAAGATCATGCTGCCCGAGGGCAAGCAGCCATTTGTGATGTCCCAGGATGATGTGTGTTACTACCCATACATGGACGGGGACGGATTTGCCAGCCGTATTGTAATCGGCGAGGACGGCAGGCCCACCTGTGAGATGGTCATGGATGACGGCACCGTGTCTACCGGTTCCTACGACCTGGTTCCCCTACTGGAGGATTTCATTCAGGAACATCCTGATTTCTCATACAAGGGAGCAAGGGCCATCATTGCATTTACCGGATATGAAGGCATTCTTGGCTACCGTACGGCTTCCTCCTATTCAGACAGCCCCACCTATGAGGCTGACAGGGAACAGGCCGCCAAGGTGGCGCAGTGCTTAAGGGACAATGGCTGGGAGCTGGCCTCCCACAGCTGGGGCCATCTGCAGCTGGGGGTGGCCAGGAATCCGGAGGATGGCTTTGCCATTTCCGAGGAGCGTTTCCGCACGGATACGGACAAGTGGGAAGCCGAGGTGGAATCCCTGATTGGCCCCACGGATATCCTGCTCTATCCTTACGGCAACGATATTGCTGACTGGCACGCATATAAGGATGACAACCCCCGGTTTCAATATCTGGAGTCCAAGGGATTCCGGTATTTCTGTAACGTGGATGCCAGTACCCCATACTGGATGCAGATGGGCAATAACTATCTGCGCATGGCAAGGAGGAACCTGGACGGCTACCGGCTCTATGAGGACATGACCCAGACAGACCCGGCCAAAAAGCGCTTAAGCGATTTATTCGATGCGGCTCAGATATTCGATCCTGCAAGACCCACTCCGGTGGAGTGGAGTTACCAATAGGATTTACCTTAATGGCATCCCAATGAACAGGCAGTGTGCCGGCAGCTTCCATACGAAGCCGCCGGCACACTGCCTGTTTTATCCTTCCCCCCTTCCCTGTCCGGTTCCCCGTCCTTAATTTATCCCGGCCGCACATGTACAGGCAAGAACCCACGAACTGTTTCCCGTTGTCAACATATAATAAATCAAGGAATTGATTTCTAATTGAAAGGAGCTTCTTCATGATTCCCAAACTGGAAGTAAATGGGGTCAGCTACTCCTACCACTCATTGGATGGTGAGACGCTGGCCCTTTCCAATATATCATTTGATGTGTCTGCCGGGGAATTTGTGGCTATTGTGGGACCATCAGGCTGTGGAAAATCCACCCTGCTGACCATGCTCAGCGGGCTGACCCAGCCTGAAAAGGGGACCATCAGCATTGACGGCGCCCCCCTGTCCAAAGCCCATTCCGCGATTGGCTATATGCTGCAGAAGGACCATTTATTTGAATGGCGCAACATTTTCTCCAACATTTCCCTTGGACTTGAAATACAAAAACGGTTGGACGAACCTGCCAGGCTTGAACTTCTGGATATGATGTCCGCCTATGGCCTGGCCGGCTTTGAATATGCAAAGCCTTCCGAACTTTCCGGGGGCATGCGCCAGAGGGCGGCATTAATCAGGACCCTGGCCCTGAAACCGGATATACTGCTGTTGGATGAGCCATTTTCCGCCCTGGACTATCAGACAAGATTGTCTGTGTGCGATGATATCAGCTCCATCATACGGAGGACCCACAAAACGGCCATCCTGGTGACCCACGACCTGTCTGAGGCCATCAGTGTGGCCGACCGTATTGTTGTGCTGTCCGCACGTCCCGGACGGGTCAAGTCAGTTTTATCCATTGATTTCCCGGAAGGCTGCACCCGCTCCCTTGACAGGCGTAACTGCCCGGAATTTTCCAATTATTTTAATACCGTATGGAAGGAGCTGAAGACATATGAATCATAACGGTCCTTGTTATACCATACAGGAACAGGGCAGGAAAAACTGCGGCACCTGTGAAATGTCCGTGGCCCAGCAGGCCTTTGTTGAAGGGGAACTGCGCCGCCACCGGCAGGTTACCATCTGCCGCATCATGCTTTTAGTGCTTCTTCTGGCGCTTTGGGAGCTGGCGGCCGACATGCACTGGATTGACAGCTTCATCTTCAGTTCCCCCACCATGATTGCCAAGTGCCTGGTAACCATGACCCGGGACGGCAGCCTGTTCCTCCACACAGGCGTCACCCTGCTGGAAACCCTTATAAGCTTTGCACTTTGCACGGTTTTTGGCCTGGCCTGCGCCCTGCTTTTATGGTCCAGCAAAAGCGTTGCCCAGGTGCTGGAGCCGTTCCTGGTACTTTTAAACAGCCTTCCCAAGTCAGCCCTGGCCCCCCTGCTCATTGTATGGCTGGGCAACAATATGAAGACCATCATCGTGGCCGCCGTGTCCGTGGCAGTGTTCGGATCCATCCTGACACTCTACACCGGCTTTACCCAGATGGATACGGAAAAAATCAAGCTGATCTACTCCCTGGGCGGAAACCGGAAGGATGTGCTGGTAAAGGTCCTGCTTCCAGGTTCCCTGCCCATGCTCATCAGCAACATGAAGGTGAACATCGGCCTGTGCCTGGTGGGCGTCATCATCGGGGAGTTCCTGTCCGCCAAGGCCGGACTTGGTTATCTGATTACCTATGGGTCACAGACCTTTGCCATGACCATGGTGGTGACCTCCATTGTGATACTTTGTATTGTGTCCGGGATGCTGTATCAAATCATTGCGTATGCGGAAAAGAGGATAAACCGCCAATAATAATCAATAAACCCAAAGCAGCTCTGTATGGGAATATCCCGTACAAGAGCTGCCCTGTCCGCAAAACATTAAAATAACTTCACTGCAACACTAAAAATCCAAAAAACCAAAGTTCATGTTAAGTATTTCATTATTCTCCCAATCAAACCTACTTAATATCCTTGCTCTTTCATCATACTTTTCTTCTGGGGCCCGAATTGAAAAATATGTATTAAATATAGCCTTACTTATTCTGGACTTTTTCTGCAGATATCTCTTCTGCCTAATTGATATATCTCTGATAAATTCAGTACTTTTATTTATTAAATCATCCTCAACCGCATCAATGTTTAAGGCATCCAGCATAACATTCTCTATGGCTCCAACCTCATAATCCGGAACACACTTTATATATAAGTCCACATTTATCATACCAAACATTTGAGATTCAACCGGCCACGGATTCCAGCAATTCATATAATTTTCGTCAAAATCCCCACTCAATTCGGTATTAAGACGATACAAAAATTCACTGTTGCTGGTTATTGTATCATGGTCAATCATAACAATGACTTTCTGATATAACTCCTCCTGCCTAGTTGAATATCTCACCATCTGTTTGACTTCTTCCATAATCCGCGGAATATTAGATATGCCTCCACATGAATTTATCTCGATTTTATCTCCATCTTTTATCAGTACCCTCTTGACTAAACGGTTAGTTTCAGCATTTTCCACAAAACCAGAATAAGTCCACCCATATTTATATTGCAGAATAAACTGCAACAGCAATAAGTCCGTAGTGCCTTCGCAAAGAATCCGAATCCTCATCTAACGTAACTCCAATCCATATTCATCCAATAACTGTATTGCTTTTTCTCCATCAACATTGCGCACCTTTACCTCATTTCCAACATTTGCCAATGTAATCATACGCATTTCCTTTTGAAGCCCTTTATTACATCTAAGGACCGAAGTAATGGCCTCCAAGCTATGTGATGTCATAAATACCTGTACATTTAGAGAAATAGCTGTTTCTATCAGCCATTTAAAAACCTGTTTCATGGCAGTAATATGAATCGCTGTCTCAAACTCATCTAATAATAAAATTCCATTTTTAGCCCTGATTACAGAACTTAACAAAAGCATTGCTTTTTTCATTCCGTCACCATAAGCGTTTAACAGCAAGCCTTCCTTATGATTTTTAGACAAAATCACATACTTTTGTCCAAATGAGTTTTCATCCCTCACTGCATTAATCGACAAAAACATAGGGTCAAATTGACGCATTATCTGAACAAACTGATCATACAAATCAGGATCATTGAGAAGTGCACTAAGATACAGTTCATTTTGGGCATGCTGTGTAGGTGATATATATATAACATTTTTAACAATGCATAATTCTTCCTTGTCCCTGTCCCGTCTCATCCCTCGCTGAATGCTATATAGAGTATCTTCTCCGCATTCTTTTCCATTTACGATATATTTTATTTCCATCACATCTGTTTCATATTCTTTTGATTCAAGCTCATCACCTTTTTGCACATCGTGATACCTCGCCCCGTTGGCTTCGTTTAAAATAATTTCATTGATAATTGTGGAATCTTTGTGCATCAACAACTCTACTTTAAAACTTTTTTCATCATAAATCCCATCATATCCAATCTTATTTCCATCTATATCTATATCAAGAGGGAATAATGATTTCATAGTATCATAAACTGTTGTAGAAATAATGGGGGAATTTGATTCCCGTCTCCCTAAAACCCTCCATTTACGCAGGCTATTTGGAGCATTGAAGCTTCGAATCACTTCCAGGATACTTGTTTTACCCGTATTGTTCGCACCTGCAATAATATTAATTTTACCCATATCCTTTAATTCTAAATCTCTTATTCCCCTATAAGCTTCAATGCTTAATTGTGAAAGCATGTATCCAACCTTTCTTTCTAAAAATATTTTGTTATTAAAAAATGACGTTTGCCTATAACATCTAGTTTTCCTCATCTGTTTTTTATTAAACATCAAAATTTATTTCATTATATCATTTTCCTGTACCTATATACAAGTCTTACTAAGTCATTTTCATCCATACTGACCTCATTGTATCATATTATTCTACAGCTTTCCAGACCCAGAGGGATTGGTTTTTGATCATTGCATAAATTATTCCAAATTTTTGCAAATCTAATATTATCCTGGACAGGCAAATCACAAATTTCCTGTTGACAAATCCCCTTCCATATCTTATACTGATTTCCATAAACAGGGGAGCTTATTGATAGGCTGAGAGGAAGTTGTGAACTTCGACCCATGAACCTGATTTGGATAATGCCAACGTAGGGACCCATGAAGCAGCTTTTATGCGGGAATACCTTGGTATTCCCGTTTTTATTGCTTGAAAGCCAGATACCTTATATCCGGCTGCCTTAAAATCCATATTGGTAAACAGAGTGAGCAGATGTTCACGAAGGGGTGCACCACCGCGGGTGTATTGCTTCGTGAACTTTTTTTATGCCCATATCATGCAACAATCCCACAGCAAAGGAGGTGGAACAATGGCAGTCATCAATGGCATCACCGTTGGACTGACGCAGGCAGTGCCAGTCAGTACATATCTTATGGAACACAATTACCGGCTGGATTGCATTGCCGTGGAGCTGAACGGCGGCATTCTGCCAAAAGACAGCTATGACACAACCTGTCTGACGGACAGCGATGTGATGGAAATCGTAAATTTTGTAGGAGGAGGATGACAATGGATGATACAGTGACCAGGGAACAGCTGCAAAAAGCCCTGCGGGAACGGCATACCCAAGAGGTCCAGGAAAAGCTGGATAAGGCACGGGTCGCCGTGGCAGGGCTTGGAGGGCTTGGCTCCCATGTGGCGGCAGCGCTGGCAAGGATTGGTGTGGGTCACCTGCATCTCGTGGATTTTGACGTGGTGGACATCACCAACCTGAACCGGCAGCAGTATACGGCCAGGCATCTGGGAACCTGCAAGACAGATGCGCTGGCAGATGCATTAAGGGAAATAAATCCTTACCTGGATATTTACACGGACCGCGTGAAAGTGACAGAGGATAACCTGGTTTCCCTGTTCAGCGGGGAAACCATTATCTGCGAGGCATTTGATTGCCCGCAGGCCAAGGCCATGCTGGCCAATGGCATACTGACCCATTTCCCCGGCAAATATCTGGTGGCCGCATCCGGCATGGCCGGGTTTGGCAGCAGCAATACCGTGATTACCAGGAAGGCCGGAAAAAACTTCTACCTCTGCGGGGACGGCATCTCGGATCCTGCATCCGGAGCCGGCCTCATGGCGCCCAGGGTAATGCTCTGCGCAGCCCATCAGGCCAACATGATTGTACGGCTGATCCTGGGTGAGGAGGATCCGTAGGGCGTATCTGATAACTCACGGCAGCCCCATCAAACACATAAAAAAGGAGATTTCAGACAATGACAGACAAAATCACTCAGACAGACCACGACCCGTTCATCCTGGGAGGGCATACCTTCACCTCCCGTTTCATCCTGGGCTCAGGCAAGTATTCCCTGTATTTGATCCGAGCTGCCGTGGAGCAGGCAGATGCCCAAATCATCACCCTGGCCCTGCGCAGGGCAAATGAAGGAGGGCCTGCAAACATACTGGACTATATACCGGGGCATGTGACCCTTCTTCCCAATACCTCCGGTGCCAGGAATGCAGATGAGGCTGTGCGCATTGCACGCCTGGCCAGGGCAGCGGGATGCGGGGACTTTGTGAAAATAGAGGTCATCCGCGACGCAAAATACCTGCTGCCTGACAATACCGAGACCGTGAAGGCAACAGAAATCCTTGCCAAGGAAGGCTTTGTGGTCATGCCCTATATGTACCCGGACCTGAACGCAGCCAGGGACCTGGCCAATGCAGGCGCTGCCTGCATCATGCCCCTGGCCGCCCCCATCGGAACCAACAAGGGGCTGTGCACAAAGGACTTCATCCAAATCCTTATTGACGAGATTGACCTTCCAATCATTGTGGACGCAGGAATCGGGCGCCCGTCCCAGGCATGCGAGGCAATGGAAATGGGGGCGGCTGCCATCATGGCCAACACAGCCATTGCAACCGCAGGGGACGTGCCTGCCATGGCCCATGCATTCAGGCTGGCAATTGAATCCGGGCGGCAGGCTTATCTGGCCGGGCTTGGACGAACCCTGGATAAGCAGGCCAGCGCCTCCTCCCCCCTGACCGGATTCCTTCATGACTAAACCACAGAAAGGCAGATACTATGTCCAATAACAAGAATGAAACCAATGTGTTTAATAAAAGCATACTGAACACCCAGGTACGCCAGGACCTGGAAATGGAGCGGACCGACCACATGGCCTATCTTCCGGACATGGAGGTCCTTGATTCCGGCATTGACCGCCAGGTCCTTTCCATGATGGAGTCCTATGACCCGGCGTCTTATACGGCCGATGATGTAAAGGCCGCCTTAAACCATGACATGCGCGGCCCTGAGGATTTTGCAGCCCTCCTCTCCCCTGCCGCGCAGCCGCTTCTTGAGGAGATTGCCAGGACGGCCCAGTCAGAGACAAGAAAACATTTTGGCAACTCCGTCCAAATGTTCACACCCATCTATATTGCCAATTACTGCGAAAACTACTGTATTTACTGTGGGTTTAACTGTAAGAACAAAATCCGGCGTGCCATGCTTGACCCGGAACAGATTGAGAAGGAAATGAAGTCCATTGCAGCAACCGGCCTGCAGGAAATCCTGATACTTACAGGCGAAAGCCGCAGCCATTCCACAGTCCCCTACATTGGGGAGGCCTGCCAGATCGCAAGGAACTACTTTAAGGTCATCGGGCTGGAAATCTATCCCCTGAATTCGGATGAATATGCCTTTCTGCACGGATGCGGGGCTGACTATATAACGGTTTTCCAGGAAACCTATGATTCCGGTAAGTACGAAACCCTGCATCTGTCCGGGCATAAACGGTGTTTTCCTTACCGTCTCAACACCCAGGAACGGGCCCTCATGGGCGGCATGCGGGGCGTTGGCTTCGGGGCCCTGCTGGGGCTGGCGGATTTTCGCAGGGATGCATACGCAGCCGGCTGCCATGCCTGGCTCCTGCAGAGGAAATACCCCCATGCTGAGATTGCATTTTCCTGCCCAAGGCTCCGGCCAATCATCAACAATGACAGAATCAATCCCATGGATGTACACGAAACGCAGCTGCTTCAGGTGGTGTGCGCTTACCGCCTCCTGATGCCGTGGGCAGGCATCACTGTCTCCACCAGGGAGTGCGCACGGGTAAGGGACAACCTGGTTTCCATTGCCGCAACCAAGATATCGGCAGGCGTGAGCACGGGTATCGGCAGCCATTCGGACGAAATCAAGGAGAAAGGGGACGGCCAGTTTGAGATATCGGACGGGCGGAGCGTGGATGAGGTGTTCCATGACCTGCTTGCCCGGGATCTGCAGCCGGTCATGAGTGATTATATCTATGTGTGAGGATTTAATGATGGACCCTGAACTGAGAGGGCACATCCTGGCAATCACCAACAGGAACCTCTGTTCCAGACCCTTTGAGGAACAGGTCCGCCGGGTCTGCTGTTTTCATCCGGCTGCCCTGATACTAAGGGAAAAGGACTTACCGGATGCCGGGTATGGTGAACTGGCCAAAGAGGTGATGAAGATATGCAGGGAATATCAGGTTCCCTTCATTCCCCACAGCTTCATGGAAACAGCCCGCCAACTGGGCGCGGATAAAATCCATCTCCCCCTTTGGCGGCTGCGTGAGGCATCCGGCACAGGCCTGCTGGATGGCTTTAAGACAATAGGCGTCTCTGTCCACAGTGTGGAGGAAGCCCTGGAGGCAGAGGCCCTTGGGGCCTCCTATCTCATTGCCGGGCATATCTATGCCACGGACTGCAAAAAAGGGCTGCCTGCGCGCGGGACCGGCTTCCTGCGCGCGGTCTGTGAAGCGGCGGACATCCCTGTCTATGGAATCGGAGGCATCCATCTGGATGAGGCACAGATAAAAGAAGTGCTGGGATGCGGGGCGGCCGGAGGATGTATCATGTCGGGAATGATGAGGATTTAGGGTGGGAATGAATTCCCAAACACCTCCCAAGACAAAAAGCAGTTGACGCCGCCCCTCCGGCAGCAGTAGAATTAACCCACAGCAGACTTTTTGCAGGGAAATAAAATCTGATAGAAAAAGAGGTTTACATCCATGGGCTTCCTTATAAAACCAGCCGCCTTCGGCGCACTGATACTGGCAGGCTGCCTGCTTAGGCACAAGAACATCTTAAGCAGCAATGACCAGAAGACATTCAGCAGGCTTGTGCTCAATATCACGCTCCCTGCCGCTGTCATCCATTCTTTTTACGGGTTTGAAAAGGAACCATCCCTTTACCTCATGATTGCCATGGGCTTCCTGTGCAGCCTCCTTCCCTTCCTGGCAGCCTACTGCCTGACAGGTAAGCTGAACCGCCAGGACCGGATGTTCACCATGGTTAATATAGCAGGATACAACATCGGCTGTTTTACCCTGCCCTTAATCCAGAATTTTTTCGGCCAGACCGGCTCCGTGGCTGCCTGCATGTTCGATACCGGCAATGCCGTGATGATGACCGGAGGTTCCTATGCCCTGGTAACCACCCTGCTGCATCTGGATACCGGGGACAATGGCTCCGTGCAGACGCCTGTGTGGAAAAGGTTCCTGGGATCCATTCCCTTTGACACCTATATGCTGATGCTGGTTTTCTCCTCCATTGGAATCCAGATTCCCGGCTGGCTGGACGCCCTGCTGGAACCGGTTTACCAGGCAAACAGCTTTCTGGCCATGCTGATGATTGGGATGATGCTGCGTCCTGTCCATGGCAGCGCCGCCCTCCGGAACACCATGCGGGTCATCCTGGGACGGCTGGCATTTGCCTGCATTTTCTCCCTGTCCATCTACCACTTTGCGCCCCTTTCCCTGGAAATGCGGCAGGTGCTGGCCGTGACCGTATTTGCCCCGGTCAGCACCCTGGCTCCTATCTATACGGAAAAATGCAAGGGAGACACGGCTGTATCCAGCTTTACCGCCTCTGTGTCCATTGTCATCGGATTATTCGTCATGTCAGGGCTGGCTATGTGGTTCCGGCTGTAGCGGCGGCTGCAGCAGCTATTTGACAGTCCATGCTTTATCCGTGAAATAAACGCTTCTGGCCAGCTTCAGCACATCCGTATCCTCGTATAAATCCGCATTCAGTGAAATGGAATATACCTCGCTGCTGTCCGGCTTTGCAAAGAATACATACCACATACGGGAGGTCCGGTCCTTCTCCGGCACAGGTCCGTACTCAGCTTCCACGTCTTCCAGTGAGGCAGGGGTGTATAAATCATGCTGTACCAGAACCAGCAGGGCAGGGGCCTCACAGTCAATGACCATGACTGGTTCCGTGATAAACACGGAATGGTTCCATGGAAGGTCAATGCCTGACAGTCCGCCCTGACTGAACCTGCAGTCCGGCCATCCGCCCGTATAGCGTTCCACTGCGTCCGCAGCCCACCATGAATTAGGAACCGTATCATAATCAATATGGGAAGCCAGATGGTCCAGACGTTTTATGTCTTCCGGGTCTGAGGTCGCAAATACATTTCCCCCCGTACTGCTGCCCAGCGCCTCTGTATACTCCTGGTTGGACAGTTCCCGGGGCAGCCGGTACGTCATGTAATCCGTCATGGCTGTATGGGTATCTAAAAAGCGGCGGATGCCCTCTTCGTCCGGCAGCGTCATCCCATAATGCTTCACATCTTCCGGTGTACGGTAAATATTCAGCATTTCTGAGGTTGGCTGGCGTACCAGGATAATATCCGCCAGGCTGCCGTCCTCCCTGTCATATGAGATAGTCAGCGAGTACAGTTCCCCCTTATAATAAAACATGTAGTATTCAGACCAGTTAAGGAAACCGCCCGCTTCCTTGCTGTCCGCCTCATTCGGTTCAGGAAAATCCGCGGTCCGCGCTTCCAGATCTTCCGTATCACGGATTCCGGCCAGACGTATCACATCTTCTGCCGTGATGGCTTTGGCTGATTGCGGATGACCCGCCGTCTTTACAGGAAGCCGGTCCGCGTCCGCTGCTGTTCCGTCTGCTGACCCCCTATCCGCTGCCCTGGTTCCATCTGCTGTCCCGGTTCCATCTGCTGTCCCGGCTCCATCTGCTGCCCCGGTTCCATCTCCCGCTCCTATCCCGTCTGTCCCTCCATCTTCCGGTATCACCCCGTCCTCCATTCCCTCCGGCGCCTCCCATATCTCCTCCGGTATCCAGATTCCCTCAGCCCCAAAGGGCTGAATCATGGAAACAGCTGCCTGGCTTTTATCCGGGAACGTGTAGACAGCCACCGTCACATCACCGTCTTTCACAACCGCGGCCTCCCCTCCCTGGAGATTCAGGAGCATTTCCATGGCCAGTCCAGGGTCCAGCAGGTCCTGGTACACCATATCTGTCCGGGCATTCCGGTTCAGTGCCTCTGCCATCCCTTCCTGCCTGTAATCCATGGGTGTCCCGGCAATCCCGCCGCTGTATGCCTCATAAAACCCAGCAGCAGAATGGATTTCTTCATATTGGGTCAGCTGGCTCTGGTCCACATACCAGACACCGCCTGTCTTCTTCCAGGTAATCCGCTCCTTCCATACCCACCGGTGCGGGTCAGAGGTCATGGCATAGTAGGTAATCTCAGTCTGATTTTCCTGATTATGAATCTGATAGAGATGGTCCATGGGCCAAGGACTGGACCATCCGAAACTGATATACGGGTCATCCTGCAGTGACATGACCGGTTCCATCTTATAAAAGCCTTCCGGATGTCCCGGATCATACATACCATATAATGCCGTTCCATCCCTGTCACAAAAAGCCTGGGCCCACTGCCCTGCCCTGGCTCCTATGTCATCCTGCTTTTTCCCTGTATAAGTGCACACCGCCAGCCAGGAAAGCGCAAGCACGATCAGCGCCGCCATGACTCCCGTGGTTTTCGGATGTTTTGCCAAAATGGAAATACGCTCCTTCACAGCCTTTTTCCCATTCCACATGTCAGAAGAAATATTCAGGAATCCGGACGCAGCCCTGGGTTTGACAGTCAAGTCAATCAATGTCCTTCCATAGGAAAACCGCTCCTCCTCCCCCAGACGCCGGACCGCATCCGCATCACAGGACAGCTCGCAGTCACGCTTGGATAAGAACGCGGCCGCCCATACCAGCGGGTTAATCCAGTAGTAGCAAAGCAGGATACAGCGCAGCCCTCCCCAGATATGGTCGCGGCGGCGGGCATGACAGTCCTCATGGACCAGCACATGAGACATGCGGGTTCCGTCTCCCTCCATGTCCTTTGGAAGGTAAATGGCCCGGTCACCCAGATAGGACATGAAACAGGGAACAGCCAGATCCTCAACCAAATAGACCGGAAGCTCCGTGACCCCATAGGTATCTCCGTGATAACGTTCCCTGCTTCTGTAAAGGCGCCATGAAAAACGGAAATTAATCCAGAGCATCCATATAAACAAAAGGATGCCGCCCGCACCCCACAAAACCAGGATGATCATCTGCCAGTCAATCCCCGCTGCCCGTTGGGCCATGGTGGCAGGAGCCGTATAATGTGTCACCTGCCCTGAAGCCAGATTATGGATCAGCGGTTTAAGGTCCGGCCTTAAAGCAGCCTGTTCCCGGACAGTCTCCGCTGCATTCATCACACTGAAAGGGCTTGTCATATTCCCCATAAAGCCCAGCACAGGATAAAACCACGGCATCACCAGCCGGATTGCCGCAAGTCCCCATATGCCGTACTGAAGCTGGGGACTGATCCTTCCCCTTAAAAGAAAGCGGAGAAGGATGATTCCCAGAATCAGGACTGATGAAGTAATTAATGTCTCAGCCATGGCGCTCCTCCTCTGCCTTATCAAGAATTGCCTTCAATTCCTCAATCTCCTCATCTGATAATCCGCTGGAGTTCACCATGGCATTGACCAGCAGGCTTAAGCTTCCCTGGTACATGCGGTTCAAGAATCCCCTGGTCTCCTCAATAACCGCCCCGTCCCTCTCAACGCAGGGGTAAAAGAGCTTGGCCCGTTCCCCCTCCTCATGGCAGACAGCCCCTTTGGCTTCCAGCCGCTTCAGCATGGTGATGATAACATTCCTCCCCCATCCGGTTGTCTGTTCCAATTCCTTTGTGAGATGGGTGATTGTTTTGGGCGGATTCTGCCATAAAAGGTTCATTAATTTCCATTCACCGTCTGATAGGTTAATCTTTTCCATGTTAAGTCCTCCGGATTCCTGTCATTTTATGCTGCGTAGCTTCAATATCCCTATAGCTTCGATGCCGCCATGTTTTAATACTATCATAAAAACCGTACCGCAATCTGTTCCTGTTTGTATCAGCGCATATTAGTATACATATGTATACTAATATTGTAAGTCCAAACCGGATGCCTGTCAATATGGAATCTTGTCTGCCATCCCCCTCTTCCCTTTTTTCCAAAAAGACGCCTTTACAACTCCCTATCTGCCCCTGCACCGCCCAACATCCTTCTCCTCCTGCACATTTACCTTTCCCCTTGCCTTTCACCCAAAAATACCCTATGATTAAATCAAATACGGATGAACATCCTATATGGGGAAAGGCGGTAAAGAATGGCAGATTATCCTGATATATTAAAAAGAGAGCATTTGACCAATGAGGAACGCAAATGCATCTGCAACCAGCTGATGACCACGGAAAGCCATATGGAACGGCTGATACTGAAACATTTTACAGATGAAGATTTCCGTAAGGTCTGGGAGCGCAAGATAGGCGGAGGGGTCATAGGAGGCAAGGCCTGCGGCCTGCTTGTGGCGAGAAAACTGATTGAAGGGAACATGCCCCAATACTCCGGACATATCGAACCGCATAATTCCTTCTTTATCGGCACGGATGTATTCTACCGGTACCTGGTGCTGAACCGCTGTGCCGAGCTTAAGGCGCAGCATACCCTGGAAAAGGAGCATTTTAAGGAAACAGAAGAACTGACAAACCGGTTAAGGAAGGGCATGATTCCGGATGATATACATAAAGAACTGGCAGACATGCTGGACCATTATGGAACCACCCCTATTATTGTACGTTCCAGCAGTATCATGGAAGACGGATATGGCAATGCCTTTTCCGGCAAATACGAATCCATCTTCTGTATGAACCAGGGAACAAAGAAGGAACGGCTGGAGGAACTGGAGGACGCCATCCGCCGTGTCTATGCCAGCGTAATGAATGAACAGGCCATTGAATACCGCAGGAAACGTCATCTGCTGGATGTGGATGAACAGATGGCGCTGCTGATCCAGCAGGTGGCAGGGCAGGCGTACGGCAGTTTCTATTTTCCGGCTGCAGCCGGAATGGGCTGTTCTTACAATCCATATAAGTGGATGGAATATCTGAATCCTGAGGCAGGCATGCTGCGCATGGTAGCCGGACTCGGTACCCGTGCAGTGGAACGGACCCCAGGGGATTACCCACGTCTCATATGCCTGGACCGGGCACAGGCCAATCTGCGCACCACCATGGCAGATCGGCACAAATTCTCCCAGCGGAAGGTGGACGTGCTGGACTTTGCCGCCAAACAGCTCTGCACAAAGCCGTTGGAGCAGATAATAGGGTTTCTGCCAGACAGGCAGAAAAAAATGGTCTTAAGCAGGGATACGGAGGCGGAAGACATGCTGGCGGAACGCCATATCTACAGAAAGGTATACTTTGCAGACTGCCAGGGACTGGTGGATGACATGGATTTCATACATCTGATGCGGGACCTTATGAAAATGCTGGAAGCAGCGTATGAACGCCCTGTGGATGTGGAATTTGCCGTTTCCTGCCCGGATCAGGGCGGATGGAAGCTGAACCTGCTGCAATGCAGGCCCCTCCAGGCCGTCCGTTCCGAACAGGTGCGGATTCCGGAAGGCGTGGACCATGAACTTCTGTTTGACGTGCGAAGGACGTCCATGCGGCGTTCCAAGGAAGAGCGGATTGATTACATTGTCTGGGTGGATCCACAGCAATATTACGAATATACCTATGCGAAAAAACCGGATGTGGCGCGGTTAATCGGCAGGATAAACCAACGCTTTGAAGATACGGATTACAAGTTAATGCTTCTGGTCCCCGGCAGGATCGGCACCTCGTCACCTGAATTGGGTGTCCCGGTAGCTTACTCGGAAATCAGCCAGTTCAACGCCATCTGCGAAGTTGCCTATGATAAGGCAGGATACCACCCGGAACTGTCCTATGGCAGCCACATGTTCCAGGACATGGTGGAGGCAGATGTCTACTACGGCGCCATCAATGACAACAGCAAGACCCGTCTTTATCAGCCGGAACTGCTGGCAGGCTGCCCGGAGATACTGGCAGGGCTGTGCCCGGATGAGCCGGAAATGCTTCGGATTGTAAAGGTGTATGACGTCAGGAAATGCGGGGCCAGCCTGACCCTGGACGCCCACGAGGGGCGGGCGGTGTGCAGGATCAGAGGTATGCAGGATTAAAGGAACTCAGAATTAAAGAAACTCACGATTAAAGAAACTCACGATTAAAGAAATGTGGGAGGGCTGAACAAAGCCTCCCGCTATTTCACTTCCTTTTTCTGTGCTGCCGCTGCCTCCTCAGGCAGCCAGTCCGCCTTCAGATAATACGCCAGCATCCCAATGGCGCATATCACCCATGTAACCGGCCAGCCGGTCATTACCACAAACAGGTTGTTGGTCAAAGGAACTGCTATCATAAGATAAATCTGTCTCAGCACAACAAAGCATCCCAGCATGTAATACATGGGAATCTTGGAAAGTCCGGCGCCGCGCAGGGCCCCGTTCAGGATCTGTACCACCGGCAGCACAATATATGCATAGGAGAAGATGCGCAGCATACCGCTTCCATTGGCAATCACCTGTACATCGTCCGTGAATACGCCAATCAGGTAAGGCGCAAAGAAATACATGCCCACGGAACCAACCAGGATGACCAGGGAACTCATCACCCATGCGGCCCAGATTCCCTTCTTCACACGCCGGTACTGCTTTGCCCCGATATTCTGTCCCACAAACGTGGTAATGGCCATATTAAAACTCTGCAGAGGCAGCTGGAGGAACCCGTCAATCCTGATGGCCGCAGAATAACCAGCCATGGCAGTTGCGCCAAACCGGTTGATGTAGGACTGCACGATTACATTGGAAAAAGATGTAATACTCTGCTGAAGGGCTGCGGGGAATCCGAAGGCGATGATTTTCTTAACCATCTTTTTATGAAAATGTATCTTGCGCAGTTCCAGTTTATAATCCTCCTGGGTATGCATAAGCTTGTACATGACCATGGCCGAGCTCACGGCCTGGGCTATGATGGTGGCAATGGCCACACCTGCTATCCCCATATGGAACCCGCACACAAACAGGAAGTCCAGCGCAATATTCACAAGGCTGGCAACTGCCAGATAGATAAGGGGATGCCGGGAATCCCCCACTGCGCGCAGGATACCCGACCCCATATTATAAAACAGGGAGAATGTCATCCCTGCAAAATAAATGGTCAGATACAGGGAGGAATGCGGCAGCACCTCCTCCGGCACCCCGATGGCCCTGAGAAGGGGCTTTGTAAAAAGCATCCCGGCCACGGTAAACACTACGCTGAGAAGTGCCGTAAGCGCAATGGAGCTATGGACCGCCTTACTCATATCTTCCTTCCGGCGTCCGCCGAAATACTGGGATATGACCACGCCCGCTCCCGCAGATAAGCCCATGAAAAAGCCAACCAGCATGTTAATCACCGGCGTGGACGCCCCCACGGCCGCCAGGGCATTGGTATCCACAAAATTCCCCACCACATAGGAATCCACGGTATTATAAAGCTGCTGAAAGAAATTGCCAATCAACAGCGGAATGGAAAACCATAGTATGGATTTGAATATGCTGCCCTTTATCATGTCTGTATTTGCCTGCTGCAAGATAACACCTCATTTCCCGTTTAAAAATACTCTTAAAAAGAGAAAGCAGACCACCATGAATCCGCTCTCTCTATCATACAACATTTACCCGTTATTTTCTATCACTATATTGGCTGTGTAAAAATATTGTAAATATGCCGCATCACCCAACCTTCACCGCATATTTGATGACATGGTCCTTTTTATTACTGAATATATCATAGGCTTCCATGATATGTTCCAGCGTGGTGCGGTGTGTGATCAGACAGCTGGTATTAAGCCTGCCGGCGCGGATCAGTTCCATGATTTCCCCGCAGCAGGAAGCGTCCACTCCCCCTGTCTTAAAAACAAGGTTTTTCCCATACATATCCGGAAGAGGGATGACCTGGGCCTCCTCATACATAGCCACCACGCAGACCACCGCATTGGGCCTTGCAATCTTCCAGGCAGTCTTAAAGGTGTCTTTGCCGCCGGCTGCCTCCAGGACCGCATCCGCTCCCCGCCCCTCTGTAAGCCGGAGCACTTCCTGAACCACATCCTGCTTAAGCGGGTTAAGTATGACATCCGCCAGTCCCTGTTTCTTAGCAAGCTCAAGACGCTCATCTGAAACATCGATTGCAATCACCCGGGCCGGACCATACAATCCTGCGCACATAAGGGTACACAGCCCTGTGGGGCCCGCCCCAATCACGGCAACCGTATCAGCCGGTCTGATTTCAGCCAGGGAGGCTCCCCAGTACCCGGTGGACAGGATATCGCCGGTAAACAGGGCATCTTCATCCGTCACATTATCAGGAATAGGGGTAAGGCCGTTATCCGCAAACGGTACCCTTACGTATTCAGCCTGTCCTCCGTCAATACGGCATCCCAGGGCCCAGCCTCCGTGCTCATCCGTACAGTTATTCACATAACCCCTTTTGCAGAAAAAACATTCCCCGCAAAATGTTTCCACATTAACCGCAACCCGGTCTCCGGGCTTAAACCGTTTTACATCCTTCCCCACCTGGTCCACAATCCCCACAAATTCGTGTCCAAGGATAGTTCCCGGAACCGCCCTTGGGACTGCCCCGTGCTGGATGTGGATATCGCTGGAACAGATTGTGGTCAATGTCACCTTTATGACCGCATCCCTGGAATCCAGCAGTCCTGGTAACGGCCGCTCCTCAAGCGCAATGGTTCCTGTGTGTTTGTACACTACTGCTTTCATTGTTTTCTTTGACATATATCTCCTTTGGCAGACCAAACCGTCCTGCTTCTACCTTGATTTTATATTATATTCCTCAAAAAGCTGACTGCGGAACGCCTCATCCTTTACAGCCCTCTGCAGATCCCCGAGTCTGGACTCCTTTAACAGATTTTCCGTCAATGCCGCAAAGCCTTCGATTCCCTGGCTAAACCCCTTACTAAACCCTCTCTCCTCAATTGCTTCACTCAAATTACACATCTGCCTCAACTCCTCTTCCAGTTCCTGTTCCATCTTAATGCCATAGTCCTGCTCCAGAATCCCTCTCTTTTCATCCACCGACATGTCCGGTGACAGCAGTGTGCCTAAAAAGCCATGGAGGCTTCCCTTAGAATCACCCGCGTTCCTCCCATCCAGACATATGATGACTACCGACAGCTTATCATAGCTGGATTTCAGCTCCGGTTTCCTGCCCATGACATCCGTTTTCGTTATCCGGTATTCTGACATGGCATTGCTCACATAAGCAGGGGCGTTCATACAAATCATCCGGTCCGCAGAGCCGCTTCCCGGCCGCACCAGGCCACTCAATATGGATATCAGGCTCTATCCATGCTCCAATCTCCTCCGCGGAATACCCTCTGTACTCCTCTGCCGCTCCCTGTAATATCCTGGCCAGGACCTGCCTGCTGCCCAGAACCCTTTTAGCATGGGCATCATACTGCACATTGATTCCGGCTGCCTCAAGCTCCTCTGACATAAATGTCTTTCTCTTCACCCGTACCTCCTTATACAGGCAGGATTTCAGACGGATTAAAAAATAACTGTCATCCTGGATTCCTGCCGTTTGATAGAAATGTGATTGTTCGGCAGAAACTGCCAGAATGTGCGAATGCACATATTAATTAAATGATTTAAACTTTGTAAATATGTAAGAATATAATTATAATACTTGATTGTTGGGGAATTGTCAATGTCCCTGACAAATGTCATAAAGATGAGGCGGGTTTTTCCATTGCACTCATCCTGTTAAGGCAAAAAGGAAGGCAGCGCCTTCCAGCCGTATTCCAGCTATCAGGCGCTGCCTTTTGGATTGATTCCTTTTAGATTGGTTCTTTTAGTTATGACCGATTCAGTTATGACTACTTCAGTTATGGCTGCTTCAGGCATCCTCATCTTTCCGCTTTTTGCTCATAGCGGTCAGCATCAGCAATATACCGGACATCACCATGGTTAAGGTTGACTTAACTGAACCCTGGCCAGTCTTTGGCAGTGGCGCCAAAGGTATTTCATCATCATTAATCAGGGTAGTGTCAAACGGTGTCTCGGGCAGTGGCGCTAACGGCACATCCTGGGGTGCAATGTTCACTGCTCCCGGACCGCTGTCATCGGACTGCGAAAAACGTCCCGGACCGCCGGAGCTGCTTCCGCCCCCACCGCCTCCATTGCCGCCGCTTCCGCCAGCGGTTCTGAAGTTTGCTATAAATGTGGTGTCATGAACAAATGCATCTGCCTGGATTGCATCTGTGTTATTGTACGTTTTACCTGCATTTCCGTCTATGCTCCAGTTGCTGAATGCATACCCGCTGTTGGCTGCTGCCGTGACGTTAGCCCTTGGATGGGCCGGTGTCACGCTGCCGACCTTGATAATCTCATTGGTTTCCGGGTCCCTGGTTATCTGCTGGATGGTGTGTACCTCACTTGTGGTCCCGCTTACAGTTCCATTATTGCCAGTTACAAAGGTGAAGGTTATCTGATATTTATCAGGTATCCCATCTGGGTTCTGAGGAATCTCCACACCAATTTCATCTAATACATAATATACCTTTACAAGATTAACATTGCTGTCAGAACCTACTGTCTTAGGACCATTGGCGCTTTCGAAGATATAATTCCTGCCATTAAAATCTCTTGGTACGGTGGTAAATGGAATGTCTGTTCCAAATACAACATTATCTTTGGAATCAACTTCCCCTAACACTCCGTCATAGTAGTATTCAACCTTATAACTCAGGTCGCCTCTTATGGCAAAATGCGCTGTATAGGTATCTGCTTCAAATACCTGGGTTTCAGGATTCTTTTTCGGAATAAAGTCTGCATCTACTCCTACCTTTGCACCAGCCGTATCTGTCCAATGGGTAAATACATATCCATCTTTTGCAACTGCTTTGGATCCTTCCGGTTTTCCGGTTGCCGGGGCAAGGGTTTCACTTGATAAATCGACATTTCCACCCTTAGCTGCCACATAGTTGATGGTTATATCTGCATCCTCTTCAAAATTAGCTTTAAACTCGGTGGCTTTATAAACGCCGCTGGCTTTTGCCACTGCATCTATTTCCTGTCTCTCTAAGGAGACATTGGTTCCCACTACTTTGTCAGCCACTGTCCAGTTTACAAAATGGTATCCTGGTGATGCCTTTGCTGCGGAACCTTTTGCAATGCCGGTGGCAGGAGCCACTGTCTCACTTGCAGGATTCACGCTGCCGCCAAGGCCTGCTACGTAAGTCAGGGTTACATCCTCATTTTCCTCTAATAAGATACAGATTCTTTGAGCCGCCCTGGTATCCTTTACGCGGAAACTCTTCCCTAAGTCATCCTCTTCCCCTGATGGCACATCAGTTCCTGTCTTAAAGACTACTTTACCAGTACTGTAGCCCCGCAGTGAGGCCGGAACCGCTTTTATAATATCCTGGCTGGATGTGCTGGTCTCTGAAATACTGATATAATCATAAGCATATACGAAATCCGGACCAATTCCATATCCTTCAGAAGGCACCAGTTCATAACCTGTACCTATATTCTTCCAATATTCAACCTGGACAGTTCTAGGAAGTTTGTAAGTGATATGCAGGCGTGACTCTTTGCCTTCATGGAATACTTCATCATCTAACCCATCAAATGCAATAGCTTTACTGTCTTTTAATGTCGCATAAATCGCTTTGGACCATCCTGCATTTGTCTCATACTGAAGATATACGGAACTGATTTTAGCTCCCATATGATTCGCTTCCGTCTGGGCCTTGCTGTATGCCAGAATTTCATTTATACCTTCAAGGGTCAGGTTCTCCCCGCTCTGTGTTCCATTCTTTTTGTAAGTCAGAGGTGCATTATCCGGGCCATAATCTTCATAAATGTTAATATAATCCCCGTAACTGAGGTCTGGATTTGTATCAGGATAGTATGCCCAAACCTTAAAGGTCCCTACTTCCTTCCATACTGCAAACAGAATATCATCACCTGCTGTCAGTGTATAGTTTTCACCTGGCATGTATGTGGTGCCGGTTCCGTCTGCTTTTGTGTTCCAGCCCGCAAAGTAATATCCCTGTCTGGTGAACTGGTTTTCCTTTACCGCTACTTCACTTCCCACATTTCCAGTACTTGCAGACATTTCTCCGGTGCCTTTGTTGGCATCATAGGTAAGAGCGTCGCTATTCCCCTCCCATACCGCGTAGAAGGTCATTCCGTCTGTCCAGCCGCCTGCCGGCTTGCTGGGTGTGAATTTGAGATTGGTAGAAATGGGGGTTCCAAGTCCCATATCATTGTTAAACCAGCCCTTGAATTCATATCCCAGAGGCGTTGTGCCTGTTGAGCCTGCCGGCCCTTCTGTATATGCCATAAACTGATCTGTGCTTGGGGATACGCTGCCTCCGCCTACGGCCTCATAATAAATCGTTATAAATGGATTCGGAATATATTTGGCATAGAAATTAACCATCTTGTCAACCTGGTACGGGAATCCCACCGCCTGGCTGCGCTCCGCATCTGCGTACCATCCGCTGAACCGATATTCCACTCCGTCCACTGTCTTTACATCATCATATACTTTTTTCGGAGATGTTTTGTCTCCGATACTTACATCATGACTCTCAACAGGCTGATATCCTTGTTCGCCTGCATCCCATAACCAATAGGTTGCCGTAGCCTTTTCCCTGGTAGTGACGCTGGCTGTCATATCCACATGGTAAACTGCCTTTCCTTGATCATGTGGATTATTATCTGCATCCACCCATCCCATTGGATAGGTTATCTTATATGGTGAATATGATATTTCCACATCAATATCATTAACATTGACCCCATAAAGATCTGCTATGATTTTCTTGATGTTGGTATCAGACGGATAATTAATGACTCTGCCGGCCGGATTATCAAGGCTGTAATGCCCCTCTCCCCCTACCATATCCGTTCCATGCTGGTTCTTAATACCGCTTACATCAATGTTTCCATATCCTACATATTTCCAGTCTTTATTTTCCAAAGAATCAGGATCCATTCCAGGTCTTTGAACATAGAAATATGCTTTAACCTCATGCTTCTTTACCGTAATCTCAAATTTCTGCTTGTAACGGCCATTCCATCCATATGAATAGGTGAGTGTTACAGTTTTACCGCTTGTATCTTTGGCATGTACAAACGCATATGGATACCAGACAGTTCCGCTCTCCTCCACGCTTACTACACTTGGGTCAGATGAAGTCCACGTCCCTCCAATCAGGGCATTGCGTGCTTCCAGCCTTATGGTCTGCCCTGCATACATGGTATAGGAATTCTTGTATTGTTCAGTTCCTACGATAGCATAGATGGAGAAATGTTTTGCTTCAAAGGATACGCTTGCTTCGTCAACAGAGGCACCAACCGCTTCAACATTTACAATATCTGCCGCCTGAACGTCAATCTCCTGTGCAGCTACCTTTTCTTTTTCTTCCTTATCATTGTCCTGGACAGTCTCAACATACATGACCTCAACTTTGTCGGACTGGGCATTCTGCTCTTCCACAGGAGCGCCTGCAAATGTTACCCTTACCCGCTTGCTTCCGCCCCAGATATCTGAATCCAGCAGCTTATCGCCTAACCAGAGGTTAATGTCATAAGCCATGACAGATGAAACAATTTTGCCTTCCGCGTCTGCCTGTGCAGTTTCTTTTACTGCATTTTCAACATCTTCACTTACCCTTGCAGCAGATGCTGTTACTCCAACAGGAAGAACGCCTTCATCAGCGCTGATATAAATGATTACACCGTCGTCCATCACAATAGGTTCCAGTTCAACCGCGGGATGGGCCATGGTCTCATTCATATAAACTTCTACATCCTGCTCTTCATAGATATCCGGAACCGAATACCATGCGGTCTGGGAACCATTTTCATTATCAACAACTGCATCCGCCTCGATAATCTCATCATTTACAGAAACATAATCAATGGCAGAACCAAGCTGGTTCTTTACGCCAAATGTTAATGTTCCTCCCTCTTCCACGCCCCTGAGGCCTTCCACGATACGTGCGCTTGCCTCTGGATATACGGCATAGGATACCTTGTATCCGTCAAAATCATCTAAAGCCTTCAGCTGGTTGAGTGTAGCTGCATATACCTTTGCAGTGGAGCAATACCCCATTCCAACCAAATCCGTGGTGCCAGCCTTGGAAACATGCTTCTCTTCCGAAGGGCTTTCTTCTGTCTGCTGGGCTGTGGATGATGTAGCTGTTCCAACTGTTCCTTCCGGCTCTGAAGATACATCCGCCTTGCTTTCACTGTTATCCGTGAAACCGCTCTCTTCTGAAGCCGCGGTTGTCTCTTCTGTATCCGGTACAGTGGTTTCTTTGTCTGCTTCTGCATCAGTACCTTCTGCTGACTCTTCGGAAGCCTGTGGGGATTCGGCTGAACCAGCTGCTTCGGTTGTCTCTGTGGTTCCCTCTATTGCTTCCGTTGTCTCGTCCTTGCCAACGGCTGCCTCTTCTTTTTCCGGCGCCTCTGTTGCATTGGGTTCTTCCTCTTTCTCCGGCTCCTGAGTTTCTGTGTCTTCCTTTGCCTCTGGAGCATCTGTCTCTTCCTTCGGCTCCGGCGCTGCATCTCCGTTCTCATTATCTGCAACTACCGGTGCGTAATGACGCATAATAGATGCCACTGGTCCGGTTGATTCAGGCTTGGATGTTTCTGTTTCAAGAGACTCTGCTTTTGGCGCCTCTGTTTCCGGGGCTTCTGTTTCATCCGGCTGTGGGGCATCTGTTTCAGAGGCTTCTGTTTCATCCAGCTGGGGAGCTTCTGTTTCAGGAGTTTTTTCTTCGGTAGGTTCAGCGGCATCTGACCCTGTCTGGGGCTCTGTCTGACTTTCTTCCTGAGCTGCCGTGGTTTCCTCCTGTGTATCTGTTTCCTCCGGTGCGGTTGTGCTCTCAGAAGATGTGCTTTCTTCTGCGGCTGTTGTCTCCTCCGGAGCTGCTGCGGTTCCGTCCTCATCCGGTACTGTTGTCCCATCTGGATTCACGGTTTCTGCAGGAGCAGTTGTTTCTTCTGCAGATGGTCCCTGGTTTTCTTCGGGTGCCGGTGTCTCGGCTGGTTTAGAAATAAAATTTACTTCCTCATCACCATATGCCGACTCATAACTCTTTACCGTTACGCGCTTGGTCTTTTTGACCTTTTCCTTACCATCATCCATTCTTGTGATTTCAGTGGTACAGCTGATGGTGTCATCACCGTTATTGACATATAAGAAAATAATCTCCTCATCGCCAGTTACCATATACATGTCATCTGCATCTTCAGGCAGGCGTACAAACACGCGGAGTTCTGCATCCATACTGCCGCCTTCCGGCTCAGGGAATGCTTCGTAAATCTTTCCCTCCCCAAATAATAATTCCTCAAATTCAGCAATCTTTCCATTGGTGAAATCAAGGTCATCTGCTGTGACTTCATTACCATTGGCAATCGCGTCTTCAATGGCCTGCACAAGCTGTGAGCCGCTCATTGAAAATGTAACTGGTTCCGATGAACTGGCTGCATACGCCGTATTCACATTTACGCCTACATTTGTGATGGTCATTGCAGCCGCAAGTACAAATGCAAGGAACCTTCTCTGCACACTGTGCATGCTTCTTACAATCGCCCTGGCTGTTTTCTTTCCTTCCATACTGTTTCCCCTTTCTTACATTCTATTTCCAAAATCAGGATTTTTGTTATCTAGGGACAGTATAATAATCTCTCGGAATTCTGAGTGATTATAACCAGCATAGCTGGAATTGAACATTGAAAAGTATATATTATCCAAAAAGATAAAAAAAGACATGAGAAATAGACATAACAGTTGTCGCTATGCCAGGAAAGAGTGTATAATCTAAAAAGGATTATGCCGCTTCTAAAATCAACTTTCTCAGGGTGGATTCAAAGGGCAAATCCCATGCATCAAGATGCTGTAGCATCATGATGTGATAAAGGCGGCAGTACCACATCTTAGTAGACCGGTGTCTGCCGTCTTCTAATTTAAAGTCTAATTTCTCACGTTTATTAGAACGTTCTGCGGATGTCCTTGCATGAAATTCCATTTTCCATTCCTCACTGTCGCGGGGAGGTATATTGATCAATCTTGGATTGTCCTTCATAGCGAGATGTACGGTTCTGCCGTACTTTGAATCAGAGCAGGGATGTTCACAGGAACAGCCGTACTTTCTGCTGGTAAGCGGACATCTGAACTTTAATCTGTGTTTGGATGGCTCACAGCCGTCATGATTCATGCGATGCCCTTCTTTGCAGACAGGAATACCATCTTTTCCGATGGTAAAGTCATTTTTATATTTGGCTTTTATCCCACGCTTTTCATTCAGATCAATGAAAGGTGTGATGTTTTCCCGTTCGCAGTATTCATAGACAGGCATGGCATCATGTGCAGAATCCAGGAGCAGCTTCGTAATATGAAGATCCGGAAGAAAGGACTTCATCCTGAAAAAGGTTTCTAAAAAGCCAAGGGAATCGTGCCTGGAAGCAGGGTTCAATAGAGGGAAAACGGGAAGGTCGCTTTCGGAATCAGATGCAACGAACATGTACAGACTGTATCCGTGATACCAGCATTCTCTGGAAGAATCCCATCCGATATCGCAGTCAGGCTGGGAAAAGCAGCGGTCACAGTTACAGTCAGAGATTCCTTTTGGGGCACAGTCACAGATGCGGTGAGAGCGCATCCTGTGCGAGGTAACAACAGGAGTCCCGTCGCCTGCTGCAGATAAGGATCCCCTGCTGATAAGCCCTTTCGAAACGGACACGTCAAGAAACTGCTTTTTATAGATCTGAAGCAGGGAATGGTAAGGCTGTTCTTCAAGGGAAAAAGAGGTGTTTTCAAGCTGGGGAAGCAATTCTGCAACTGTGATCTTTTCCACAGATTCCGCTTTCGCCCCTTTGTTTTTTGGCTTTTTAACCTTGGCTTTCACAGGATGGATATGAGGAGACAGATTGTCCTCTTCAGAATCCCATAACCGGTCAAAGAAGTCATAAAAAGTACCGGTACCAGGTGTATCTCCGACTTCAAACCCACTAAGAATGGCATATAAAGGATTGATCTTAAGCTGGGCAGCCCAGTCGGTTATGGAAGTCACCTTAAAATCAATAGATAACAGGTAAGAACGCTGCATGCAGGAAGGAGTTCTTGGAGCGGGACCGAATTTAGAGTATTTATCACGCATAAGCTCATCCGTATAGGATAAATCTAAAGACCAAAAACGTTCGATGATATCCCAGGCAGAGGGAGCAAGCGCATCCGGGTTGGGATAATATTTACGAAGATTATCAGTAACAAAGTTTTGGTAGTCAGCATGACTGCCACAGTTAACAGGTAACAATAGAATCGCCTCCAGTCGAAAAAATAAAATATATTCAATCGGCTTCGCCGCAAATTTTGGGCGATTTGTCAAGCGATTTTTGACAAAAAAGTGGGGGATTTTAAGAACAAAGTGCCTTCGGCACTTCAACTCCCCTAGCCCCTCATTCATGAGGGGA
>ERZ1036412.472-NODE-472-length-28319-cov-87.516664_pt1 | contig 28319 bp, 39 predicted proteins | sample MGYA00514218_ERZ1036412 | MGnify/ENA primary metagenome ERZ1036412 (study PRJEB33795, sample SAMN09464944) | human gut metagenome | host: Homo sapiens | place: USA: Stanford, California | collected 2016-11 | study: EMG produced TPA metagenomics assembly of the... | reverse complement strand
GAATCGCCATCATTTCTTCAAAGGAATTATCTACCTGCAAGGTATATCCATTGGACATGAAAATCTCAAGTCTCTTGGTTTCGGAATACAATCTTGTTCTATTCCTCCTTTATCAATCGCGTTTTCCACTCTTTATATGTCATATCCGCCGGCACATCATAAATCTTTCCGGTTCCCGGTTCCCTGGCCGCGCGGCTCATGTCCGTCAGATCCATGTCGTCATAGTATGGCACATCTGTGCATCGGCAAAAACAATGGAAGGGCGGCATATTCTCCCCAACAACAGCCTTATCAACCGCATACACATCTCCATCTTTATCTCCGCAAATACCGCAGGTCTTGCTGTCCAGAGTGGCCAGTATCTGGTATTTCTCCACGCCATCTTCCTTGTACCCGGCATGCGTGGCTTCGTTTATCAAGAAAGAACTTTCTGTGTGCAGTAAACGGTAGGCATCAAACTTCTTCGTGTTCATTTTCTTAGCAAAATCTGATGCCAACGTTTGAGGATTCTTCCCCTGCACCATCATAGTTGTAAGGGATTCCATCAACTGTGTTTGCAAATATTCCTTCTGTTTCCATATACGCGCGGAGAAATTAGCGCCATTAAACGGATATTTAAGCAATTCTTCCACATCCAGAGGGTTGATTTGAGCAAATGCCGCGTGGAAACCTTTGTACTGGTCTATGTTATACCATGTTCGATAATAGCTGTCGGCGTATACCTCCTGCATCGTTTTCTCTCCGGTAGCCTGATAATCAATCGCATACAACTCGCGTAATAAGGCATCAATCTGCGCTTCCAGTGCCTGATATCGTGTAATCCTAGCCTTGATAGACATGTTGTTGACGGTCTGGCTATATTTCCCAATATTATCCATCGCAAGTGCTATAAAGTCTTTCAGTTCCCCCAACTCTTCTTTACTAAGCCTTACTTGCGCCGCTGCATAGGACAGCCCATTTTTTTCCGCGTACCGAAAGTAGAATGATTCTACGGTTTTCTGCAATTCGCGCCTTGTCTGGTTAAATGCCTTCTCCAGCTTAGTGAAATACTGGTTGACCTTCATTTCGCCGGCCTTATAGGTCTCAAGCTGCCGCTTTTCCCAATAATCCATCACTCATCACCGCCCTGCCATTCGCCATCCGGAGACTTTTGCGGAAACATATCGGATATTTCTTTTTTGCCATCTTCCTCCTGTTTTTGGAATACCTTCCAACTCCGTTCAAAATCCTCCACCCACGGATGTTTGCGCACAATATCCTCATCCGCAATCACACCCTTGCTCTGGGACGCAATCTGTGCCTCCTCCAGGTCGTTCTTGACACTGGTCCTGGTCCAAGTCTGGATGATGGTGTCATCCTTGATTGGTATGCCCATTACCCGGCAGGCACAACGGATGAACCGGCCAAAACCTATCTTAAATTCCGTCTCCATAAGCCCCGCCTTGAGTTCCAGTAGGGAATACAAAAAGCCCAGGGCCACGCCTGAACTGTTCCCAAAGTTCTGAGGGTCCGGGTCTATGCCCTGCCCCTGCTCAAAAATGCATTTCCGGGTCGTTGTCAGCAATTCCTTTCGTGCTTCCACTGGAAGTTCTATGGTCAGCGTGGATACACCTGACTTATCTTCCGTCCCTTCGCTTTCGATTTGAATTGCCTTGTAGTCCTTAAGCTCCCGCAGGAACTGTCCTAAATCTTCCCCGCCGTAATTCGTAAGAACAAAAATGACTTCCTGAATATCTTCCAGGTCATTAACAAAACCGCTGAATACCCCGCAGTATACATCAATCAGGGGCTTGATATCGTCCAGATCGCCTGTCCCTGTGTTATTATTGAAGAATGGGAAAAATGGCACCTCTCCAATGTCGTGAGGAAATTGGCTGACCAGATTGGAATTACCATCCGCGTCAATCAATGTGAAGGAGTGGTATGGCATCAGTCCATCATCCACACTGCTTCCAGCCCGTACTGCATAAGCCTGGCATTCCCTGTCGTTCCAATATTCATATACATCCAGTTCTTCTCCTTCATCATTGATATCATGATAACAGCGGAGCACGCCCTTTAACTCTCTCTCCAGACTCTTGCCCCATACCGGTATGACTTCTTCCGGGGGAACCACTGCATACTTATATCCATTTGAGGCCTTATCCTTCCATAGGTGTATCCATCCTACCGATGCGTTAGAGGCATCCACACATAGGTCTTTACAGGTCTTTGCATATTTATCCCCCAGAAACGCGGTAAGGGCCTTATTGGCTGATTTGTCCCCAAGGTCGAACAATGGAGGAGCCGTAAACATGTAGGATGCCTTTTGGTTCACCAAGAGACCATGGAAGTTGAATGGGATCCGGTTGTCCGCATTACGGAGCGGGTTTTCCCCTGGGTCTGACTCCTTCTTTTTAAGCGGCTTCATCAAGATGTCCGTCTTGTTTCGGTAATACCGTTTCGCAGTCTCTGCTCGCATTAGGAAGTCTCCATGCCCTGCCATATGTTTCTTGATCAGTTTCTTTATCGCTTCAAGTTCCATGTTATTTATCACCTCTATTTCATAACTTTCATTCCACTACCCTTGAGGTCTGATACCTCATAATCATCCAGTCCGTACCAGATAGCGGATAGTGTATGGGGATCTATATTAAACTCATCCTCAATGATTTCCCCATCCTTATCCACGGCAAATGTCAATTCTTTCAGTTCATTGATGATGTTCTGACACCGCTCTGAGCATACAATACTCCTGAACCGCTTGACCTTTTTGGTGTACACCTTCCGGGACCCCTGGAACTTCTTGCAGGGCTTCATCCGGAATCCCTGTTGTTTGTAATATCGGATTGCCTTTGGTTCTGCGCAGTCAGCCTTGATAAGTATGCCCTTCCATTTCTCTATGTCCTGCGCAATCTCCGGGTCTGTCTTATCTCTGGAATAATATTCGTCATACAGATAAAGAATTTTATTATCGTGGTCTATCATCATTCGTACAACAGCGTTGTAGGAGGTAACGAAACCAAAGTCCATTCCGTTCTTTTCAATCGGATTGGTAATCCCCTTCATGCATTCAGCAACTTCTCTTTCGGTACGTACTTCAAACTGCGGGAACACCAGCCTTCCATTAATACCAAAGCGTCCCTTTCTGGCCACCCGGTACAGATCCGGATCGTGCTTCTCCAGCTCATCCAGCTGCGCGATGTAATCCGCCGGCGCAAAATAGTTGTCATCCACCGTGCTGTGGTGATAGTACGTATTCCCCACCACCATGATCCGTTCCTGGTACAACTCCTCATCGTCCAGCATCTTATAGCCGGTTGCCTTATCCTGAAAGAAATGCTTGTAGACCCAGTTGCTCTTACTGACCGGATTCGTGGACAGAATTATGTGGTTACTCTGCGTAGGATGTCGGAGACGTCCCAGAATCTCCTTGAATCCGGCATACTTAACTTCAGAGCACTCTTCAATCCAGACAATGCTGACACCATTTAAGGATTTTAGCTTTGCTGGCTTATCCATGCCCTTGAAGATGATTCGGCTGCCATTGCTGAACCGCACCTGCATCGGAGATGTGGTGAACGTAATATAATCCGTGACCTCCATGGCCTCAGCCACTTCCTGTAGCAAGTCAAAACAGGAGTCCCGGATGGTATCGAACACTTCGCGGACTACCATGGCCTTGCGTTTCTCTTCCAGCAGCTTCTTTATCAGCTTCACGGCAATATGGTAACTCTTAGAACTGCCATAACCGCCAACAGTCAGATATATCTTATGGTCCCAGTCATGGACGAAATCAAAGAAATGTTCATTCAATACAAATTTTACGTTGTGTACATCAGCCATGTACCTCACCCGCCTTCGCAAAGGTAATCCGGATTGGCTTCTCTTCGTCCTTCTCAACCTGGGACTTCAGAATCGCAATCCGCGCTTTCTGCTCCTCACTGGCCAGCTCCCAGTTTTTATGCAGGAGCTCATCATACTGTTTAATAAGCCCCTCCAGCGTTTTCTGGGCTCTGGCCTGCGCCTGCAGGAAATTGCCATGCTTGTCCCAGGCCTGCTGCACCTCCCAGCGCTCCTCTGTGACTGTTTCACCATCCTTTTGGCCTATCTTAGTGATGGTCACGTCCTTCTGGTCCCTCACATACATGATGGACTGCGCCCGGATAATGGCAGCATAGGCTATCTGCACCTGGTCCCATAGGATGTCCAGCGGGTCCGTGGGCATCTCCTGGATAATGGAAACGGTCTCCTCAGGCAAGTACTTGCTGAAGAAACCGTATTTTTCTGCGTTCTTATTCTGTTTTGGAGCCCCATGGCCAACAGCATTTTGATTACCCGCAGGAGCTCCTTTATGATTAGTAACGTTACCTTTCGCATTTGGTAACGTTACTTTATCCCACTTGTCTTGATTTTTCCATTTACGAATCTGTTCTTCTGATACCTGCAACTCGGCAGCTATGTCTTTCAACTGACGTTTTTGCCCACTGTCCAGCCATAGCTGCAGCGCTTTGTCCCTGTTAGGGCTCCTGGGTCTTGGCATAATCACCACCTCTTGTCATGGCATAATAAAAGCACCTGCAAATATCCGCAGATGCAAAAACTTATAAATGTACATATTTCGCTTGACATATACGTACGTATATGCTATAATTAAATCATAGAAAGGAGGTGAACACATGAAAGACTTACCAAAGAAAATCAAAAAGCTCAACAAGTTGTGCGACCAACTCATTGAGCTACTGGTAAAAGCATACATCATCCTGCTGGTGATTGAAGCACTTACCAAAATCGTTTAGGGATTGGGGCGCGAGCCCCTTTCCTTCCAACAATATTATACCACAAGTCTTTCATGATAACAATGCTCAAAAAGAAGCCAATATTAGGCAGTATCCTTTTAGCATCAAAACTGCTGGTAATTATAATACTTTTGTATTTAATCATCAGCAGTACCATCCAATTTATCAAATATTAGGAGGCCCCACATGTCTGAAGATAAGAAATATACATCTCAGCAAAAGCATCTACGCACTAAGTATGTCCGTTTTCCTCTTGACTTGAAACCAGAGGTCCTGGATGCATTCAAGGCCAAATGCGACATAATGGGAACTACTCCCACAACTGAAATTAAAAAATTCATAAACAATTTTATTTCGGAGGATGAGGCGGCCGATTAGGCTGCCTTTTCTTTGTTTGTTTTGGAGTATGGGAAAGGGCCGCCCGGAGGTGGCCCTATACCCATTTAATATAATCCTGCCACTTTCAAATCAGAGGTTGCGTCTAATATTATTTCTTCGGACTTCTGTTCTATGAAATCTAATAAGTTGCCTCTTGCTTCAGCTAATTCCTTTATTTCTTTTAAGCACATACTTAATACTATAACTTTATTATGTAAATAATATTTTACTGCATGTTCTTTATATGTGCTTGGCGGCGGTTGTTTGCTAAATATTATCCCACATTGTATTAACGTACCATTACTATTTATCTCTGTTATTATACTATGCAACTTTGATATATAACTTCCAGATGGAGTGACATTCTCATTTTTACATTCTATTATAATTCTTGAACCAATAGTTTTGAAAATACCACATGGGACAAATAATTTATTTCGAACATAGCAGTCAATCTGATTTAACTCTGTCCTTATACCCGCAGCCTTAAATATTTTGCATAAATTAAATAAATATATAGCTAATCTTTCAAGAGATTCACCCTTTTCCTTTTTAGTTATACTTTCTTTAACATTTTGACATAAACCCAGAATGTTTACATACTCATGCTCAGCTGGCAAGAATAATTCTTTATTCAAATCAAATGATTTATCCTCTACATAATTATAAAGTGCATTTTGTGGGGCAACATAAGACGGTATCACAGTCATTACTTTGTCTGATTGTTGCCCCAAATTAAAAAACTTAGGGTTAATCAATAAACGAAATATCAAATCGACATTTTCGCTAGTTATTTCTTGATTAGCTTCACCGCAAACATAGCAATTGTCCAGCGTTTCATCAATATCCAAACAATCGTCAACCTTTTTAATTAGTGCTCCGCAACTTGGGCATCTAATTCCATAGGATATATCTAATATTCCTTCCTTTTTGCATTTCATTAAAACTTTTCGGGACAAATCATGGCTAATATCTAAATACATACTTACTTTCGATGCTGTTATTTTATCAAAAGTATTGGGTGTCAGTAAAGAAAAATATTCTTGAAGTAATCTTATCTGTTGATCACTCAGAATTTCCTTCAGAACAGATAATTGAGAACAACACATTCAGAATATCCTCCTCTCTAACAAATTCCGTAAACTTAATTAAACAATAATCTTTTTTTGTAGTTATACCAGTTTTAAATTCAGTATCAAGTTTCGTTGGATTTTTCTTATGAAACTTAAACTCAAAACCATCACACAGCCTACTTTTTTGCATCATTTTTTTATTATCAAAAAATATTGCTTTTGCTTGAAGTGGTTCTTCCGTTGCAGCCGCTTGCTCCAGATGAGAATCTTCTTCATCTGTAGCGACTATCTTCAGAGGATAGGCATTCCTACCTTCCGTAAAAATATTCTTATCTGGATAACTAATAGAAAAGTACTTTTCGACTAAATTCAATATATCTTTCTCTAAGTCTAATCTATATTGAATTCCCAATTGGCAGATTTCATTCCTTATATAGTCAATACACTGCTTTATTTCTACACCCTTTGCATCCATTTTGTCAACAATAATATCTGGAGTCTTTGTATATTTATCTAAAAGGTAATAAAATTTACGTCTGAAGTATCTATTGGCATCATAAGCATTGACAAATTTTACAGCATAACATTCTATTAAAAGTTTAAAAATACTTTCCGCCTCACGCGCCACATCTGTCCCTTTTGATACATTATAATCAAATCCCTCTTCTCTATACTGGTACATCCCTGCTTTTGATTTACCACGAACAGATATTATTTCATAATCTATAAAAATATCAACATACATCGGGTACAAATTTTCTTTAGCATATCTAATTCGGTCATATGTATGGATTTTTTTACAAAAATATAGTGATAATACTTTTCCATATTTTGTAATGTGTTGCTCGTATTTTATGAATTTAAAATCTTTTTCGTAAAATTCAAAATTGTTACATATATGTTTAATTTCCAATAATTGCAATTCTTGTTCAAAAATCTTTAATATTTCACCGTTTTTAATTGCATTCCACCCCAAGGAATCAGTATCTATTTTCTTAACAAATAGATATTTTATACCTTCCTTTGTACTTATATCTAGCCAATCCAAAACAGTTTCTAAATTTTTGTCTGATTCATTAGCAAAATCCTCTAACTGCTGTACAACTTCAAGACGCTCAGCTGACCACTTTACCTTCTGCCCATTCATATGTAAAAAGGACTTTATTATCCCACTAGTTAAATAATTCTCGTAATCATTTCGGAATGTTGATGGTAATTTAAACATTCGTCAACCCCCATTCGACGTTTTTCTTAATTATACCATACGTTGAATGGAAAGAATATACAAATATCCCCCTCCCAATTCCACAAATCTTACAAAAACACATCCACATCTTCTCTTCGTAACCACAGTATAGAACAAATGTTCGATTCTGTCAAATTAGAATATTTAATGAGTATAAGCTACTCATAATAAAAGGACACCCTATCTCTAGGATGCCCTAATCGTATCTGGAAAACGTCATGGGGGATAAAACCAGATACATCACTGCTTGCATACCCTGCGGCATTGTCCTGTTAACGTACAGGTCTGTCTTATGAGGGATTACACAATATCGTCTAGTCAGCCACCAGGCTATAACACCTGGCGGCCACTATTTGTGGGGAGGATGCTTCCGCCCTCTGGCTTCCGCATGATAGCATATTAGCACTTTTCATCCCAACATGAACCGACATTTTCAATTTTCCTCAAAAAATCTTTTATTTCGCTGCCAACAGCTGTCCTCCGTAAACTTAACCCGCCTCTTAGGAAACATCCGGTTCATGGCCTGTGCCACCTTCCACCAAGGCAGGCCATCTATGTAATACAGACGGAACATGGTCCGCACCTCACTCTTTGGTATGCTCTGTATATATTCCTCCGCCTGACAGGTCAGCTCCAGCAGTTCCGCCTCCTTGCGCTCCAGAAGCTGCCTGTACCGCTCTCTCAGCCGCTGCTTCCGGTAATACTCTGGCACTGGGTATCCTGTGACCTTAATACTTCCTATCGTGCCGTCCCGCCTTGTACCCTTCACCGTATCGGATACCTGGTGCGGCTCCTCCAAGAACCTGTCCAGCTTCTGAATCCGACGCCTTATGTCCTTTATTTCCTCTTTCATCTCGCAATACTGTATCAACACCTCCTTGTCCACTGGCATCACCTCCTCCCACGTCCAGGTACGGGCACGCCCAGCACCCGTACCGTATCCTGCCCTTGTTGTTGCGCTTGCCGTCACACCCGCTGCGCCCGTTGTCTATGTAGCACTGTCTCATAATACCGTATCACTCCCTTCGGCAGCCTGCGCAGTCCCGGAACCGGGCACAGGCCGCTGTGTACGTAAAGGGCGGCATTCGGGCCGACCATGTATCCGGCGGCGGCTCCCGGATGGCTGATTCCGCCAAAGCCGCTACAGCTGATGCCCGCAGGACCTTGTTGGCCTTGGCCTGCTTACTGTCTGCTTTCTTTCTCAATCAGGTACCTCCTCCGTCACCGCATCCACCATTGGAAATACATTTTCCATTCTGATAATCACAACATCCTTCGACGGGTTAATCTCTACTTCATGTGTGCGGTCATCCCAAAAATTATAATCCATATATAACACCTCTAAATGTTAATTTACTTGTTCCCAATACCATTCAACCCGTTGCATGACAATTTCTTTTATATCATCTTCGATTTCTTCATCTGTCTCTTTTCCTCGTTTAATGTTATTTTGTACCGGATTTTCAGGGCTGTTTTTAAACAACCATTTTAAATCAGATACTTTAAGAGAAAAGTTTATTATCTTTCCATCTTCGGAAAGTTCGGTTTTCAGCATACCGTTATCATACTTTTTCTTTCCCATCATTTTCTCCTTTAAATGTTAATTTTAGTTACTAATCGGGATGTTGAATTTAATTACCATCCTTAATCCTCCTTATCCTCGCCTTAAGGCTTTCCATCACCCAGTTCTGCGCATCATCCTTGCGCTGCAGGGCCTGCATCACATCCTCATCCCGTGTCCCGCTGCACACTAGATGGTGGATGATGACCTTCTCCTGCTGGCCCTGTCGATGCAGGCGCTTATTGGCCTGGGTGTATAACTCATAGTTCCATGTAAGGCCGAACCAGATGACGTGATTCCCACCCTGCTGGAGGTTCAGGCCGTAGGCGCTGCTGGCCGGATGGGTCAGCAGGATGTCAATTCTCCTGGCGTTCCAGTCATCCTCGTCCTGCGGTGTCTTAAGCTCCCTCACCCGCAGGCCCGTCTTCTTAAGCGCTTCCAGTAGCCGTGTCCTGTCATGCTGGTAGTTGTAGAACACCAGCGCCGGCTTACCCTGCAGGGACTCGACCAGTTCCATGAACGCCTCCACCTTACACCCGTGAACCTCATGAACTTGACGGTCCTCGTCGTAAATGGCCCCGTTGGCCAGCTGCAGCAGCTTATTACTCAGGGCCGCCGCACTGGTTACGCTAATGTCCTCCCCGTCCTCCGGCAGCTGCAGAACCATCTCACGCTCCAGCTCACAGTAGGATTTAAGGGCCTTTGCGTCCAGCTCCACCGGTATCTCATGGTACGTGATATCCGGAAGCTGCAGGTAATCCTCCGCCTTCATACTGATGCAGATGTCGGATATCTTCTCCAGGATACCTTCCTCACTCCCAGGCTTAGCCTCGTAGCTGTACACCATGCCGTCTGCTCCGCGCTTGTCCGGTTGGAAATACCGTTCCCTGAAGTGGGTGTACCGTTTTCCCAGACGCTCACCGCCGTCCAGCAGGAATACCTGGGCCCACAGGTCATCCAGACCATTGGGGGACGGGGTGCCTGTCAGCTCCACCATCCTTTCGATGCGCTCTCCTACGCTGGCCAAAGCCTTGAAGCGTTTAGCGCTGTGGCTCTTAAAACTGCTGCTCTCATCCACCACCACCATGTCAAAAGGCCAGGCATTCCTGTAATAATCTACCAGCCACACCACGTTCTCGCGGTTGGTGATGTAGATGTCTGCCGGCGTGTTCAGTGCTTTGATCCGCTTTGTCTGGCTTCCCAGTACCGGGGATACCCGCAGCATTTTTGTATGGTCCCACTTGGCAGCCTCCTTCGTCCAGGTTCCTTCCGCCACCTTCTTGGGGGCTATCACCAGGACCTTCCTGACCTGGAACCGGTTATACTTAAGCTCCTTAATGGCCGTTAGTGTGGTTACTGTCTTGCCAAGGCCCTCAACCCATATCTAAGAACAGGCCTAACTTTTTAATCTCAATGATTTGATTAATACAGTGCTGCTGATAGGCATGTGGCTTAAATATCACAGGGCATCACCTCCTTTATGCTCCTTTTGTGCTTATTTTCCATCGGACTGGACCTCTTTCTCGAACTGCCGTAACTTCAGTCCGCATCCGCAATCCTCCAGGAACTGCTCCATTTCCCGGATTCCTCTCAACACCCTTACGTCCTGTCCCATGTCCAGGAGGCGTTTTATCTGTACCTTCTGCAAAGCGCTCAGTTTCCCGCTCTCGGCCTTAAGCTCCACGAACACCGGTCGCATACCGGGCAGTATCACTATCCGGTCTGGCACCCCATCGTTGCCAGGACTTACCCACTTATAGGCCCGGCCCCCCAGTTTCCTTACCTCCCTCACCAGGATTTTCTCTATATCCTTCTCAAGCATCCTGAATCCCTCTGAATATGTTTTTGCTTTTCTCCGCCCATACCATTTCTGGGCTTCTCTCATCCGCCCATTTCCAACAATAGCTTCCCTCAAAAGACTGGGACTCAATACCTAACCGTTTTCTCGCTTCTTTGATTTCGGCCTTGCGGGTTTGTGGACTGTATGTCTTGACAAAACATACGACATCTTTCACAGGGCACCACTGCCTTTTCCCGATTTCTGTAAAATATCTAGCCAAAACTAATTCCGCACAGCATACTTCATTTTCATCTAGCGTCACGATATGCCTCCTGTCTACAAAACCCTCTTATCGCGTGATGTGTTATTATAAATAGGCGTATTAGGCGGTATATATATATACCTAATATATCTATTTTTATACTTATATGGATAATTGGTAGTCATAGTAGTTAGATACTAGAAAGTCTTGTATTTTCAATACTTTTCTTGCCTACGATATCTAGCTACTATATTAACTACTGACTACTTACTGCATGCCTACCAACTACCATCTGACTATTTTCGTTCTACCATGCTAAGTAGTCACGCGCTCAAATCCTTTTTGGTTTCCATAGGGTCCAAATCTTCTGGGCGTTTTTATCCTCTTCCATCCTTTGGTACTTAGCAGGATATTGTTGATTTCAGCGCTATCACTGCGCTTCATGTACCGCTTTTCACCTCCATAACACTCCTCCCAAATCTCTACTGCGCACACTTTATTTCTCTTAACGAGCTCCACGCTCTCATCATGCTGGAGGAATCCATTTAAAAACTGTCTCCGCTGACCGATGGTCAGCTGGTCCCAATTTGACGGTATTGGTCTCTCCAGGAAGTCCTGAATAACCCCCTCTTTCCCTGACAGCTCCCTGTGGCTCTCCTGCTGCTCCATGGCCATGGCCTCTATCTCTTTGGACAGATACAGCGGTTCCCCCATGGCCCAGTACATATATGCCTCGGCCCATATCTGGTCCACCTCCTGTGGCATATCGGTCCAGATGGATTTCTGTGCCGGATGCAGGCCTACATCCACCGGCCAGAATCGACGGTTGCCCGTTGCGTCTTTCAGAAACTCATTGTCGTTACTGGTCCCGAAGAACACACAGCGTCTCGGGTGCTTCTCCGTCTGCCTGCCGTAGGCCGCCCTATAGATGTCATAACACTTGCTTAAAAACTGTTTGATGGCGGATGTCTCCTGTTTCGTAAAGGCCGTAAGTTCTCCCACCTCATTAATCCAGGTTCCCTGTATCAGCTCCGCGGCATCCTTTCCCTCGAATGATGTAAGGCTGTCCGAAAACCACGCCTTTCCCAGATTGGCCAGAAACGTACTCTTACCAATTCCCTGCGGTCCTGTAATGATGGGCATATTGTCATATTTCACACCGCCCACGACTGCCCTTGCCACGGCCGCGCACAGAGACTTACGCATGACTGCCCTTGTATAAGGCGTGTCGTCGGCTCCCAGATAAACGCGCAACAGGGTATCCACCCGTTTTACCCCATCCCATGCGAGGTTCTGAAGGTACTGCTTGACCTCGTTAATCTTGTTCTGTTCGCCCACGATTGCCAGAGCGTCCGTCATGTTGTTCCGGGCCGTAATGCCATAGTACGTTTCCATGTACCAGTAGAAACCCGAAATGTCCGTATCTGTCCATAACCGTTTCTCAGTCTCCTTGTTCCATGGCACCGCGCCCAAGACCAGACCCCTGCCCGCAAATTCATCTGTGACAATTCTGCCTTTCAGAAGCGGATCATTTTGCAGTACCAGGATAATGTTATTCACAGTCTTCTTATAATTCCCGTTTCCATCCACTGCCAGTTGTCCCAGCCAGTCCAAGTTTTCAGGATCCGTCACCGTGGTTCCTTCGGCGGAAGCGAACGCCGTCACAGCCGCGTCATGTTTCTCCCGCGCTATCCGGTCAGCCACCGCCTTGTCAGCTAGTGCAAGCTTACTCATGGCCACGAAGGATGGCAGCTTGTTGACTGGTGTTCCGTCTTTGGCTGCGGCATCCTTATCACCGTACATGTGCAGACGGACCAAGTCGAATGCGTTGACCAGCTGGCCGCAACAGGGGTCGTGGGAGTGATGGGAGTACAGGAACAGGCCGCCATCATATACGATGGCGCCGCCGGTTGTCTCGCCTCCGGTGTATGTGTAACGCCCCGTTGTGGCTGTCTCCTCATACATCCCCGGGATGAATCGCTCCATTGCCTCCACGATGCCGTACGTACGGCAAAAAGCGCCTATAATACCCCGTTTTGTTGTGGGGTCCTCCTGCTTGGCCAGTCGGCGTCGTTCAATGGCATCCGCCCCTGGCACCTGGGGCCACTGGGTGACGTCCTTCCAATCCCCGTACATCCCCAGCAGCCCGTCCAAGCTGCAGAATGAGTTGTCGTATACCTGATATACATACTGACTGTCGCTGCAGCAGCTTGGCCAGTACATGAGCCTGTGCGGCTCAAACGTGGTCGGGTCACAGAACTCGATACCGATGAGGGATGCCAGTTTCCTGGCCGCCGGCTCATACTCGTCCGCTGTGGCCGTCCGGTCCACCGGCACGATGACGCGTAGTCTGGGAGCGTACCCACTGTGTTTCCGGGTGCTGTACACGGCCGCGGCGCACCCCAGCCCTCCCACGCGCCTCAGGATGTCGTCCGTCTGCCCCGCGGGAATATTGTCCAGGTCCAGTGTGAGCAGGTCCCTGCCCTCCACATGGTCCTGCTTCCTGCGGTTTTCCCGAAGAGTACCGCCTACGAATCCGCCTATGTCCTTAAGTTCATCCTGCTGCACTTTCGGAAAAGCAAGGTACTGCTCCAGTGTCTCGTCGCCCCTTACCGGAGTGCTGAGCTTTTCTGTGAATTCGGACCACATGATGGTGCTTCCCGGCCACTGTATTGCCTTCCGGCTTCCTGCTGTGCTTATATGCAGCATCCTGTTATTCTGCACCCTGCTCCCTCCTAGTCCTTCATATAATAGTCATTTTCAAACCCGGCGCCCTTAAGTACCAGCCCCGGCGCCCAGGGTATCGGTTCGGCCATCAGGCCGCATATTTCGTCCACTGTCGTTTCCATGGGCGCGTCGATGATAACCTCGTCATGTACGTGGAACACCACTTGCAGGCCTCTGGCCGCAATTCGTTCCAGTGTCACAGCCAGGCAGTCCCTGGCGATGGCCTGGACAATGTTCTCGGTCATCTTTCCACCATAGGTCGATGTAACCTCCCACTTTCGGGTCTGCTGTCCCATCGTGTGGTAATGAATGGCTGTTTTCCCGAATTGGTTCTCCTTTAGAAATGGTCTGCAATAGTACAGCTTCCGCCCGCTTGGTAACTGCACAGTAAGGAAAGACTGGCCGTAAATGAGGTCCCCTTCCAGCGCGAAAATGAGTCCGTTGATACCCTGCGGCTGCGCTGTCTCCATGACGGCGAGGGCCGCGTTCTCCACGGCGTACCACAGGCCGCATATCTGCCGGTTCGCCTGGCGCCACCGCTGCACAATGTCCGGCAGCTCCTCTTCGGTTAGCCCCATCTTAAGCGCGCCCATGCTGACCAGGGAATGAGTGCCTCCCTGGTACCCCAGGGCCAGCGTGGCCACCTTTCCCTTCTGTCTCAGGGCATATTCAGGGTTTCCTTTCACAATCCGTTCCACCGGCACCCCGAACATCTGGGCAGCCGTGGCCTCGTAAATCTTCCCATGGGTGGCAAACACCTCGTTCACCCACTGCTCTCCGGCCAGCCACGCAATCACGCGGGCCTCTATGGCGCTGAAATCAGCCACCACGAACTTATGACCTTCAGACGGGATAAAGGCTGTCCTGATAAGCTGGGAGAGTGTGTCGGGCACATTTCCGTAGAGCAGCTTAATCCCGTCATAGTTCTTAGCCTTCACCAGCTTCCGGGCATAGTCCAAAGTCTTGATATAATTTCTGGGAAGGTTCTGCAACTGTACCAGCCGTCCGGCATACCTCCCGGTACGGTTGGCTCCGTAGTACTGTGTTAATCCGCGTACCCTGTCGCCCTCTCCGCGAGCCGTGTCCATGGCCACGTATTTCTTGATGGAGGTCTTACCCAGCTGTTGCCGGATTTCAAGCATCCGGCAGACATCCTCCGGCAGATTCTCCTTATCCTTCAGCAGGTCCTCCACCGTGGTTTTCTGGAGGTCACTCAGCAGGTCAGGATCATCCGGTTGTTTTTTTGAGTGATTGTTGAGCCATGGTACCAGCTGTGGCTGGCTGTTCGGGTTTGGCAGGCCCGTAAGTTTCATGGCCTCCTCTGTCAGCTTTTGTGTACTGATTCCATCTATGTACAGTGCTCCCTCAATCAGCCCCGTATCCACCCTGACGCCATAGGCGTTCATGAGGACGTCCATCTGCCACAGGCGTTCCTCCTCCTCTGGCATCGGGAACAGGTCCAGGCGCTTCAGTATCTCATGCTCCGTGACCACATCCTGTTTGCAGTATTCCTTAAACAGTGCCCATTTGTCTGCGTCATGCCACGGCTGGTTCCAGGTCCGGCCGCCATTCGTCTTTGTCGGCTTGCAGGGCACGCAGAAATACCGTATCAGTGCCTTGCCGACCGCGAGTTTCTGCTTGTCCTGCGGCAGCCCGATGGCCCTTCCCGTGGCATCCAGGCCGGCGGTATATCCGCAGTACAGGCCGTGTGCCATGGTACAGCGCCACTGCTCAATCGGCGTTTTATACCCGGCACGGTTCAGACAGTACCACTCGAATGCGGCATTATAGGCGTGCTTTATTACGTCCGGATCTTCCAGCGCCAATATCAACCAGCAGGGAAGCTCATCTCCATTTTTCAGGTCCACTACATTTAATGGGTCGTCGTCCCCTCGGTAAGCAAACAGGAGAATTTCAAAATCCGGTGACTGAGCGTATTTGTAAGCCCCGGCCTTGCTGATATCCACGCTGCTGCGTGTCTCTATGTCTATGCTGAGATGATGTTTCGCCATCCGTCTTACCTCCTGTCAGGTTGAGGGGCCGCAGGGCCCCTCTTGTGGTCATCAATATGGCATCCCCGTGATTGGGTTGACGGCTGACGGCTGCGGGGAGGCATATCCCGCTGGCTGCCCGTACTGTGGCTGCGGAGCATAACCTGCTGCTCCTGGGGTTGACGGTGTGGCCGCCCCATACTGTGGTGTGGCTGCCTGTGGTATTGGCGTCCCGAAAGCCTGTGCTGCACTTGGCGCGCTGCCCCCCAGGGAATCCCCGTCTCTCAGCTTCTGTACCGGCCCCAGGCCGCAGCCAATCCCCTTTTTGCCGCCAAAGGCATAAGGATAGAAAGAAACATTCACGCGCCCATACATACCGCTGTATACCTCTGACTGGTTAATGATGGGATTCCCCATTTTGTCAACTATCTCAGGTGGATAGTCTGCCTTGGCGCTGGCTGTGAACACCCAATGGCCCTTGCACTCAGGTCCAAAGGCCATGCCATCGGATGGCCTCACGCCATCCCCATCATAGACTGGCACTGGGACGATTGGCGGGCACTGCCCGTTCCATTTCTCGCTGATGCCCCGCTGCTTCGCGGCCTCAATGGCCGCGTTAATCCTCCCCATGGTGTCCGTGTCTGTCTTCGGCACCAGCACAGTCACCTGGTACTTCTCCTCCTGTCCTGGCTGATAAGCGTAGGGTTTAAACAGATGCACATAGGACAGCCTTACTTCTCCGGTTGTTACATTTGTTAATTCATTCATGTTATTCTTCCTTTCATTAATTTAAGTTGTGGCCTCCATTCTCCAGATGTATAATCAAAAGAAAAGGAGGCATGTGTATGAGACAGATTGATAGAATCCTACAAACTCTTGGCGAACCATACGATATCCGGGCTTTTGATGGCGAGGACTGCATCCATAGGACATTCGGCAACTACGAATTTGAGGTTTCTGGCACAAACCGCAAACGCTGTATTTTATATGTATGGACAGTCTCGCCTAAAGAAGTGGTCGCTATTTATGCGGACATCCCGACTGAGCACCTGAAGGACGTCCTGGGTTATTATGCTTCCATATACCAAAACATTCCGGGCCAAATCCGGGTTGAACGCCAAGATATAGAAGTATGACGCCTAAATCCCTTCTGGAAAGCTTTTTCTCCTCTATGACCCTGTCAAGCTCTTCTATGTCCTGAGGGTCGTCTGTTTTCAATTCAAATCTCCTAAGCTCGCCTAGAGTATGGCTACGTGGCGGGCTTATCTTAGCCTCATCCATAATCAATTTTCCTCCCCAAACGCCTCCGCGGCGCTTACTTTATTTGTGATTGCTGGTCGATTATCTGTTTCTTCTACTAATGCCGGTTTTCCTGGCTTCTTGATGACCAATTCGCCTACAAGCTCCTGAAAATCCTTCTTACCTACCACCTTCTCTACCTGGGCCAGCGAAAGCGGCTTGCGCTCCCACAGGATAGTATCTGATATACCGTTCGATGTAAGGGTGCCGAACGCCTTGTCCATGTCGGTCCATTCCCTGGAGCCACGGCCCTCCACAGCCTTCCAGCCCGGTACTTCTTTCCCGGCCAGGCAGTCCGCCAGGGCAACATCCTGGGCGTCACTGTACCATTTGGCCACGTCCCTGCCCTTAAGCAGATACCGGCCCAGTTCTTCATTTGTAAGGAGTTTTGGGTCTGTTCCTACCAGGAAGGCCAGTTCCACGTTCTTCTCCGCACGGGCCTTGCATCTTCCTCTGGCCCTGCAGTACTTGCATGTCTTTGGGGCGGGTGCAAACTCACCCTCGCCATTGATGGCCAGCGCCGCTCGTTCCTTGACATATTCTCCAAACTGCAGCATCTCATCCAGGGTGCAATCCCATTCGGATATACCATCTGAGAGACGCGGCTGAACGATGGACAGTCTTACAGTCTCGATCTTATAAAGCAGCCTGTAAGCCTCGTAGGCCCCCAGGGCATACAGCAGCATCTGTGGGTTCCACTCTGCTTTCACCCGTCCATCCGGGCTCTTGCCATACTTAAAGTCAATGACATGGAGGATGTTTCCCCCTATCAGAATGCAGTCCGCCGTCCCAAATCCCTCCGGTACGTATGTACTGAGGTCCACCTGTTTTTCAATCGCCACATAAGGGCTGGAAGGATACTTCATGGCCACGGCCTTGATATAGTCCAGGTAATCATCCGTGTAGCCCATCATCTCGTCATCCCATAGTTCTTCTTTCTTCAGCTTGTTGATGGCGCTGGTCAGCTTCCGTTTTCCAAAATCAACCGTGTAGAAGTAATTCCTTACTTTAAGTTCCGCCAGCTCGTGGGCCAATGTCCCTTCCGCCGCAGCCGTCCCTGAGGGGTTGTCCGGGAATTGCTCTTGGAGCCTGGCACTGGGGGTGCAAGCCATCCACTGATAGGCACCGGAAGCACTCAGGAGTGCGTGGGCCCTCTCTGCGTGTCCCCCCATCATATCTGCGCCCCCATTCCCCGGAGCGCGGTTGCGAACGCACCATACTGTTCCGGCTGCAGGGACGGCAGCGCCTCCACCCCGAAGCTCCGGATAAGCTGGAGCAATTCCGGCTGCTTGCCTGAGTCCATGAGCGGGATAGCTGCCCTTGTCAGGTCATCCAGCGTGTAACTGGGTGCCGTTGTTGGGACCGGCTGCGCGGGTGGGGTGACAGGTGCCTGCTGTACGGGTGCCGTGTAGACCGGCTGCGCGGGCGCTGTGTAGACCGGCTGTTGTGCCGGTGGGGTGACGGGGTCCTGCTGCACAGGTGCCGAAGCACAGGTTTCCGGGGTAACCCCCGGTATGCTCTCCGCCGTATGGGATGTATGACCGCCGGAAGGAGCCTGCCCCATCAATCTCCTTGCAAATTTCATCATGTCCTCATAATCTTCAAATACTACTGTCATTGTCATAGTCTTAATCCTCCTTGTTTTTACGGTTTTTAGCTAACTTCTCTATGTAAATGGTTTCACCCAATCGATAGACGTTAAAATCTGTTCTTGCGTTCCTCTTTTTCCAGCTCCGCATAATACTAGCCTTTGACGCCGCCTTTTTGACATCCGGGTATGAAAGGCACATTGTCCTGTGTGTGGATGACAGAAATTCCAGCAGGGCCTCCATTTCTACGCTTAATGATGCCCTCGTCTTTGCCGCTTCCGGAATCTTGACATCGAACTTTACTTCCATAGCATACTTCTCCTTTTCATCCATGTATCTGATATTTTCGCTGGTAATCATATCCCCATAGGTCAGGCCGTCCGTGCCAGGGATTTCCGCATCCAGGCTTACTGTCTGTATTCTTGTCGCCTGCTTGCTGCGTTCGTTGGAGATATGGCTTCGGATAGTCTGGTTCACGATGGTCCGGAACGACCATTGGTGCAGGTCAGGCCTCGCAAACCACTTCTTGACCGCATGAACATATCCAAGGGCCGCTATGTCCGTCAGCTCACTGTCCAGGTGCTGGTTCCGGATGGCCCATTGCAAGCAGTCATGGTTGTCTGCCGCAAACTGCTGCTCTTCGGGGGTGAGTGGGGTGAGCATGACACGTTCCATGGTTCAATCGTGCCCACCCCCCATTATTTTGCCTTTTTTCTCAGTTCATCCAATGCAATAAGGTATAACGCCTGAAGGGTCGAAGCCTGGTCTCCTATATCATCACCGGCTAACGCTTTTGAAACGCCTAAAAGAAGAGCAACTGTAAGAGAAACGACATCTCTATATTTACCCCGTATCGTTGTCTCAGCTTTCTCCCCGTGTGCTTCAATCCCTACGATGGGTACATTCTTTTCAGTTTTTATCATTGATTTTTCCTCCTGAATCCCTTATACTAAGGGTGATTAGATTATCTTGCTATTGGACCTTCGGACGGCTCCACCCGTCGGGGGTCCATTTTTTGTATGACCGGCACGGCATCATTCGGCTCCGCTCCGGGCATCTATTCCTGTACCGACATGTCCGGCACACATCCTCTATCATCGTCTGCCACCTCCTTACTCTTTGACATAGACAGACTTGGTATCGTTGTCATATACCAGCCGCAGCGTGTCGCCGGCACTATCCACAATCATGGCCTCGTTGTTATGTACGGTCAATTTAAAATAGCGCATCTCAAAACCCTCTGACTGCAGCCACTTGCGGATTGCGTACTCCGCAATGCTCTTTGCACCTTTAATCATTTTCCCTCACCTCCTCTCACAGCCTCACGCCCATGGCCAGCGCCATGACCACTATAGCTACCATCCACATCCCAAGCAGCCAGATGACCGCCGGCACAATCCACTTAGCTGCCCTCATGATTGGGCCGTCCCGGCGTCTCCTGCGCTGTCTGAAGGTCACCATACGCCTGTGCCCCATGATGTTAGTCATCACCGCGGTGGCCGGCCCTACAAAATCCACACGCCAGCCGGGATACTGGACCGCTGCTTTGGCGCGGATGGCTAACTCAGTTACTTTTGTCATTGGCTTGTCTCTCCTTCTATTTCTGCAACAGCAGCGTCAATCTCCTCCATAGTTCTTCCTAAATACTGAGCCACTAAGTTTGTCTGTATCACTATATGCGCCCGCTTCCCGTGCTTCTCATAAATTCCAATGGGATATTTGCCTATCCTGACTTTTTCAATAAGGTAGGGCACATCAACGCCAAAGATTTTTTGCTGCTGTTTTGGTTCTGATTCGGTTTGGACGCATTCTTTCGCTCCTTTCTACTTCTACAAAAGATTTTGTATCTTTTGTGCAAAGTCTTCGAACTCTTTTAAATATGGGCAAAGGGATTTATCCATATCTGAAAGCATTTGTTGCAGCTCTGTTCGATTTTTTACTTTCTCTATTCGAGAAAATGATATTTTAAATCTTTGAATCTGAAAAAGTGCGTAAAGTATCATTGGCAACTGCTTCAATGGTACTTTTCTGCACCTTATTGCCATCACAAATGTCTCTTGCAATAAAGTGATGGTTTTCATTGTCTGTTCCAGTTCCCTCACTCCTTTCTTATCTGGAAATTCTCCCCTCCGTGTGATACAATCGCTTTATCAGCACTGCCATGCTGAAATACATTTGAAGGAGAATCGCCATGAAATTAAATCCTGATTGCATTCGCGATATTCTTATCACAGTTGAATCAATGGAATATAATACAGCTTACACGTTAACAAAGTTATGTACACAGCTCCCCTCTTACTCGGAAGAAGAGTTAAATTATCATTGCCTTCAGCTCATAGATGCCGGGTTGCTTAATGCAAAAGCTATAAATGTCATGGGACAGATATCACCTCAACTATGGCGAATCTTTGACCTTACATATCCAGGCCATCAATTCCTTGCTGATGTTCGCTCCGATACCACTTGGAACAAAACAAAGAATATAGCCAAAAATGTAGGTTCTGAATCACTACACGCACTGAAAGACATTGCCGTGGGTGTTGTTACTGCTGCAATCCAGAACCAATTTGGTTCACATTAACAAGAATTGTTACAGTGAGCTTCGCCGGTTCACTTGAATCGGCGGAGTTTTCCAGCTTGTATGCTGTTACATTCGTAATCTCTTCACCATCAAGGAAAAGCTGTTCTTTTTCATTGATGGATACAGATTTTAAATCGCGCATCTCAAATTTCCTCCTTTCTTATAGAAATCCTTACTGCGCCTTAAAGGTTACATCCATCCCCGGATACTGTGCCATCAGCATTCTCTTGGCTTCCGTAACCATCACATTAGCCGCCAGCGCCCACTGCACCACGTCACAATGCTTCTTGCCATCCAAATAACACCAGATGGTCCTTGTCTTATTCTTTCTCATTGGCTTGTCCCTCCCACGTATCGTTCTGCTTTCCACGCTGCATATTCTGCCTGCACCTGCGGATCCTTAAAATACTCTGCTATAATCTCCACAAGAGGACTTGCAAGACGGAACAATTCGTTAGATGGTATGTCTTTTGGCTGTATCTCGATCTCCTCTGTGGTGCTTACAAACCTGGCCTCATTTCCCATCGCTCTCTCCTGTCATTTTCTCCAGATCAAGCCTCAGCTGCCCCTCGACTTCCATCCGGCGCCTTGATGCCTTAGCACTTGACGCTTTCAAGCCTTCAAATTTTGTCCGAAGCTGGGCATCAACGCCGCGTAAGCTGTCAAGATCCTTACTCTTATCAATGTTGACATACTTTGGCACACCGTCCACATTGCATGCAAACACGGTCCTTATCCCCTTGTCATCCCGCATGCTTGACATCATCTGCTGTGCAGTTCGCCTTATTTCTCGTTCTTTTGCTGCTAAAGCATTAAATAGGAAATGTGGTCTAATCATGTCCATCACTACTTCCGTTTCTACCTCTCCCATCTCATACAGCTTTTGTTTAATGACTTCCCTTGCCTTAGGTTCCAGCTTTCTTGCTCTGGTCATGCTCTACCACTCCTTTCAAAAAATTTCTTACTCTTGACAACTTAGCAATTGAATCCTCGACCTCACGCAGATGCCCTGGGGCGGTATCCGCATGGATTATCTCGCTTATCATCCTCAGTTCCTTTTCATCTGCCTGAATCCACATAAAGGCATTAATCGCTTTGTGGTACTTCTTGGTCATCTTCCAGCACTCATCTATATAGGCACTGTATTCGTCTGCTGTCTGGGCCTTAGTTGTTCGCGCCCTCCTCTGGGCAAGGTCTATGATTTTCCCCTGATCCTCTGGCGGTGCCTTGCGGAGTTCCTTTGCGGTTTCCATGGCCTGGTACTTCGGCAGGTCAGCAAGCGGAGGAAACTCCTCTACTGCCTTGACGTGCTGCTTGGCATCCCGTAAGGTTTCTCTTGAAACACCTATCTCAGCAGCAACTTTTTCAATAGATGCAACCTTTTGGGGTCTTCCGCCCAGGTTTTTGGCGGACTCCGCCGAAAACTCCTTATCGGTTAAGTGTGCGAAGTCCGCACAGTTCGGCTCTACAACCTTCTCTTTTAATTCCTGTTCCTTGATCTCTGCCAATTCCACAAGATTCTTGGATTTCTCCAGTTCTGTCAGATTCTTGCGCTGGATGTTTTCTTCCAGTTCCAGTATCCGCAGTTCCTTTTCGGAGATGTCCTCCAATACTTTTGCTTCAATCTCAGTCAGTCCGATCCGCTCACAGGCCAACAGTCTGCGGCATCCGGCAATCAGGTTGTGATCGGAATCAACCACAATGGGATGGAGCAGACCATGCTCCTTAATGCTCTCCGCCAAGGCTTCCATGTCGCCGTATTCATCCCTAACGCGCTGACCGACTTTTACGTCACTGATCTTCAGAATCATGAGTTTCTGAGTCCTCCATAAAATAATCCATTGGTACTCCAAAATGTTTCGCCAATGCTGCAAGACTCCTTGTCCCTGGTTTCGCGATTCCAGCTTTCCAATTAGATATTGCAGTTTGGCTAATACCTGTAGCTTTTGAAACCTGATACGCTGTTTCGCCATGCCGTATCATAAGTTCGCAAAGTTTTTGATACATTTTTTATTCTCCTTTCTGTGAAAACTACTATTGCATATACTTCACAAATATGATATACTTCAATTACCAGTTAAAGCATCACATTTTAAACGCACTTCATTTTTGGGTTGTATAATACGAATTTGCAACCAACTTGTGAAGTATGGTTACACTATACTACCATACTGTGAATTAGTCAAGTTGTTTTTACGCCCATTTTATAAAGTATGCGTTTTTTGTGAAAGGAGCACAAGAATGTACGATATATTTGAGCGATTATTACAAAAGAAAGGCGTAACCACATATCAAGTTTCCAAAATCACAGGTATAAGCCAATCAACATTTAGCAATTGGAAAAACAGACGAAATTTGATAAGTACTGAAAATGGAAAAAAGCTTGCTGAATATTTTGGCGTATCACTAGATTATTTAATGGGCAAAAATTTCATAGAAGAAATGGGACATGTATTACAAAAAGAAAGGGTAGAACAAAAACTGACCCAAGAAGAAGTGGCTACTGAAAGCGGCATCTCTGTTAATGACTTAGCATCTTATGAAGCAGATGATGTACCAATTCGGGAAGATATATTTGATGACATTGCTACTGCGCTTGGAACTTCGTACCTAGAATTGTTATATAAGTATGGTTTATACGATGAATACATCCCACCTTATTTTGATGGCGATGTGTTACGATATGAGGCGTTTAAAAAGGCGAGAGATATGGATGTAATGGCTGAAAATGCAGAGGCGGATGAGGATATTCTCCTTATAAGTCGTGCCGCTCGAAAAATGACTCCGGAAAATCGGAAAAAATTAATAGAAATGGCTAAAATTATGTTTGCGGAGGATTTTAATGATTAGTGCACCAGATTATCATAAGGCAACAAATGCTGCCTACCATTTATTGCTCAAACAAGGCAAAATAGAAATCCCGGTTAATTTGAATAAATTCCTTCATCTACATCGGCAAAACATACGTTTGATGACATATTCACAAATGGCAGCTAGATTTTTCATGTCAGTTAATGAGTACAAGATGCTTGTACCAAGTGAATTTGGGTTTACCATGAAGTGGCACGGAAAAAATTATATATTATATAACGATGAAAAAGGATATCTTACCAATAGATTTACAATTTCTCATGAAATCGGTCATATTATCCTTGATCATAAAGTCGATGATTCTGTCGCCAAAAGAGAAGCAAATTGCTTTGCAAGAAATTTACTTTGCCCAATACCTTTTATTGATTCACTTGACATTAAGAGTATAGATGACTACATGGGATGGTTTCATGTGAGTGACTTGATGGCTGAAAATTGTATTAAAAATGTTGCATCTGATCGTTTTTATATTGAAAATGAACTTTATAGATATGTAAGCGATTTAATATACGTATTTATGACAGGAGAGTCTCTGGCATCAGCTTATGGCTACAGTTATTATTAGATGACATAAAAACCGTCCTTGCAACATTTAACTTATAAACCAGGAGGTGACCCACCTTGTATCTGACACTTTCAGAATACATAAAAAGTATAGAAAAACTGAATGCGGCTGGAACCAAGGACACAAAGATCCGCGATCTCCTCGAATACTACCAACGATACAATTGTTCAGTCACTCCCGGCCCTGGTGTATTCTATGCCGTCATATATGCTCGCTACTCTTCTCACAGCCAACGCGATGAGTCCATTGAGGGGCAAGTCCGTGAAGACTTGGAATATGCTTCACGCAACAACATGATCGTTCTTGGGGTGTATATAGACCGAGCTCTTACAGGGAAGGAAATAGACAAGAGGATATCCTTCCAGCAAATGATAAAGGATTCAACACGTGGAAAATGGCAGTATGTAATAACTTGGAAAGTAGACCGCTTTGCCAGGAACCGATATGATGCAGCCATATATAAAGCCCGACTCAAAAAACATAATGTCCGTGTTGTCTATGCCAGAGAACAGATCCCTGATGGTCCTGAAGGGATTCTGCTGGAATCTGTGCTGGAAGGGCAGGCTGAATATTACAGTGCCAGCCTCTCCCAAAACATTAGGCGTGGCCAAGAGGATAATGCGATGGAGTGCAAGGTTAATGGCTCCATCCCATTAGGGTATCGGGTTGGCGCTGACAGGCGCTTCGAGATAGATCCAGGCACTGCTCCAATCATACATACAATCTTTGAGTTATATGATGCAGGGCACACCTACCAAGACATTGAGGACTATCTAAATAGCCGGGGATATAAAACACAGAAAGGCGGCCCCTTTAATAAAAACAGTTTTAACCGTATTCTAAAAAATGACCGCTACATTGGGACATACCGTTATAAAGAAGTCACTGTTGAAAATGGAATGCCAGCTATAATTGATAAGGAGTTGTTTGATTCCGTGCAAAGAAAAATAGTGAGAAACAGAAAAGCGAGAGCGCATAAAAAAAGTGATATGAACTTTCTTTTAACCACAAAGCTATATTGTGGGCTCTGTGGAAAGGCCATGATAGGAGAATCCGGCACAGGAAAATTGGGTGGGAAATATTACTATTATACATGTGTGGGTAAAAAACGTGACAAAACCTGCAAAAAGAAACCTATTAAAAAAGACTGGATTGAGAATTTAGTAATCCAGGAGACAGTCCGTTTAATCCTTCAGGATGATATGATCAATGAAATTGCTGATAAGGTGATGGAATATCAGGCCCGTGAAGCAGATTACACTGTCCTTCACAGTCTTCAGATCCAGCTAAATGATACAGAAAAAGCTATCAAAAATCTGATAGCAGCAATCGAGCAGGGTATAATAACACCTTCCACAAAAAATAGGCTGGAAGAGCTTGAGGACGAAAAGATTCGCATCATGAATGGGATTGCTGAGGAGGATACGATCCAGCCTGTTGTAGAAAGGGATCAGATAATCTTCTATCTTAGGCGCTTTCAGAATGGTGATGTAAGTGACCCACAATATTGCCAGACCCTGATTGACGTTTTTGTCAATGCAGTCTATGTCTATGATGACCGTATTGTAATCACGTACAATTATTCTGGTAATCATAATACAGTTACATTAGAACAAGTTGAACAAGCCTTAGGGGAGTCTAAGTGTTCGGATACAGTTTCGTCAGCTCCATGCTGAATGATGTCGGTTTTTCCTTATTTTATAAGGAATTCCGGCATTTTCTTTTTAGAAATGCTTGATAACCTTTTTAGGATTTTGATTACTTTTTAGGCTGTTTTCATTGGAATTGCAGCCCGATTTATCTGCTGTGTCTTGGTATTATTATTCTTGTTACACATACCTATCCCCTGCTTCTGATTTTGGATATTCTTCGATGTCATACGCATTAAATACTTGTTCTTCTTTACCGGACCACCACGCGGTGCTTGTCATCATACATGTTCTTCGTGATACAGTTCCCGTTCTCATCGTACCAGGCCGTCATGGCATGGCTGTCATCGTACTCATACCGGCGCTCATTACCTGCCGGGTTCGTGGCGGATACCAGGTCCCCTGCCCCAGCATTCCGCTGGCAAATGTCTCGTCTTTTACCTCTGAAAGCGGTATCATCCCGCCTGTAACAAGGCTTGTAATTGCAAATTCCCGGTGGCAATCAACGCATAGATGATGTTACTTCCATATTCTGGAGAGGCGTACATAAAGATAGGGCCCTGTCAGAAATCGGATAGTATCATAGGGCTGATCCTGGAGGCATTAGGATTGACCGTTGAAGACGTTCAGCCCCATATGGTCCGGATGGTCGTGGGTAATAAACACGTCCAGATCCTTATAGGACACTCCAAGCGCCTCCACCATACCGCGCGGTATCTCCTAATCCTGTTCAAACCGAAAAGAGGTATCCACCATCAGACTGCGTCCCGGCTGCCGGATCAGATAGAGATTGCGTGGACTCATATGGCGGTCAGAATAGGAAATCGTCTCCTGAAATAGATTGTGATAAATTGACCTCCATTGTAATTTTTCGGACAAATGTAAATTAGATTTTCTGACTGTAATTAGAATACAGCCGGAATTTTTTCGCTGTTTACTGGCATTTTCTTTGTTCATCCTGTATAATAAGTATATCAATTTATTGGAGTGTATTATGAACTTACCACAACTATACTATTTTCGAAAACTGGCTGAAGTCCAGCATTATACGGAGGCAGCCAAGGCACTTTATATTACGCAGCCCAGCTTAAGCGATTCCATCGCATCCCTGGAAAAAGAACTTGGGGTATCCCTTTTCCAGAAAAAGGGGCGTAATATCCAGCTTACCAAATACGGGAAAGAATTTTACCAGTACGTCAGCGAATCCTTAGGTATCCTGGAGCACGGCATCTCTCTGATCAAGGAGAAATCAGGTCATATCAGCGGCTCTATCGATATCGGATGCATCCCCACCCTGTTAGGTGACTTTTTACCGGAAGCGCTGGAGCTTTATCACGAGAAGAATCCGCTAACCACGATTAATATCTATCATGGAATGTCCATTGAGGTGGCTCAGGGCGTTTCCGGCGGTAAATATGACATCGGCTTCTGTTCCATGGTGGACGACATGCCCGACCTGGTCTTCGTCCCCATCACCTATCAGGAACTGATCGCCATTGTCCAGAACAACCATCCGCTGGCAGACCGCGGCGCCATGTATCTGTCTGACTTAAATGGTTACAGATTGACCACCTACCGGGATACAATCCCCATCGGCAAGGTCGTCCACAAGCTGCTGAAAAAAAAGGAGTGGAGGCCGTCTATTCCTATGACGACGAAATCTCCATTGCCGGCAGGATTTCCAACTCCTCAAAAGTGGCCATTGTGGCAGATACCCCCTTTTTGAGGCAGTTCAGTAATCTTTCCAAGGTCCGGCTTCTTGATGTTCCAAAAGATACCCGCATGATTTATATGGTATACAGCAGTAAAAACTTCATCACTTCAGCCGTGGAAGCCTTTGCGAACTTCATGGTCGCCCATTGCTTAAATATGCCGGAGTAAGATTCCTTCACACCTGCCGCATAGCTGTCACACAAATCGAGTAGGAGGCGGTGATTAACCGCCGTCCTCTCACAGCACCGTACGTACG
>ERZ1036412.471-NODE-471-length-28487-cov-4.907252_pt1 | contig 28487 bp, 29 predicted proteins | sample MGYA00514218_ERZ1036412 | MGnify/ENA primary metagenome ERZ1036412 (study PRJEB33795, sample SAMN09464944) | human gut metagenome | host: Homo sapiens | place: USA: Stanford, California | collected 2016-11 | study: EMG produced TPA metagenomics assembly of the... | reverse complement strand
ATATACAACCAAAACAAGAAACCGGAACCGCCCAAGTCCACCCTCCTGAAGGGGTCTGTTTCCCCACCCAGGCAGTAATTCCCTGAACCACATTCCGGTTTCTTCCCATATTTCTAATCTCTGTTCCCAATCATCCTATATTGCAGCCGTGGCCTCCTTCAGCCACTCCCTTTCATCCTCCGTCAGATGGGGGCCAATTTTCTCATATACCTGTTTGTGATATTCATTGAGGAGCTTCACATCCCGCTCAGTCATCAGGGACTTCTCAACAGCGTCCAGGTCAATGGGCACATAGGTCAGGAATTCAAATTTAAGGAACTGACCATACTCATTCTTCTCGTCCTTTACACACAGGGTCAGGTTCTCCGTACGGATGCCGTGGCTTCCCTCTATATATAATCCCGGCTCATCGGATGTCACCATTCCCGGCTCCAGGACACCGTTGTCCTGACGTTCAGGAACCATTTTGAAACGGATTCCGTTGGGCCTCTCATGACAGCTTGAAAGATAGCTGACCCCATGGCCCGTACCGTGTTCAAAATTAAGTCCCCTGCTCCACAATGGCTCCCTTGCCACATAATCAATACTCAGCCCACGGCAGCCATGAAGGAACTTTACCGCCCCCAGGCGCAGCATGCTCATAAGCACCAGGGTAAAATGCTCCTTTTCTTCTGCTTTCAGCGGCCCCACCGCAATGGTCCTTGTGATATCGGTGGTGCCCTCATAATACTGGCCGCCGGAGTCAATCAGATACAGGCCCCTTGGCTCCAAAGGTATGTTGGTCTCCTCGGTTGCCGAGTAGTGGCACATGGCCCCATGTGCTCCGTATGCGGATATGGTAGCGAAGCTGGGACTGATGCATCCTTCCTGCTGCTTACGCAGGTTTTCCATGTATTCACATACGCTGAGCTCATCCATGGGTATCTTCCCTATGTTTTTCTTCAGCCAGTAAATGAATTTTGTCACAGCCACTCCGTCTTTGATATGGGCTTTTTTCTCATTTTCAATCTCCACATCGTTCTTAACACACTTCATCAACGCAGTCGGATTCATTTTGTTTATTATTTTATTGGAACTGTCAAGCAGCCGATAGATGGCATAGTTTACCCGGCTTTTCTCCAGCAGTACCTTCTCATTCCTGAGACCTTCTACCATGTCGTACACTTTATCATATGGACGTATGGTAACTCCAATCCCTTCCAGGTATTCCCTGGTGGTCGTGTCATCCGTGTTATCCAAATATGGATATGCCTTTCCATCTATCACATCCTCATTGATAAACAGATACAACTGATCCATGGTGAGGACTACATAGGACAGCACAACCGGATTATAAAGGATATCATCCCCACGGATATTTAAAAGCCATGCAATGTCATCCAGCGTGGTCAGCACATGGACGGTTGCGTGTGCCTTTTTCATGGCTTCACGCACATCTGCGATTTTATCCCTGCTGCATTTGCCCGCATACTGCGGCGCCAGCACCCAGGCCGGCTGTGCAGACAGGGCAGGGCGGTCCTCCCATATTTTTCCAATTAAGTCTTCCCCATAGGATATCCTGATATTCCTGTCCTCCAACAGATCTTCCAGGTTTAAACCAGCGGCAGCATTGACCACGCGGCCGTCAAATCCAAGACAGCCTCCGGCCGGAAGCTTCTGGTCCAGATATTCCTCAACCTCGGGAACGCCTTCATGCCCCATTTTCATCATGGTGACAGATGAACCTTCCAGCTCATGGGATGCCTGGACAAAATACCGGCCGTCCGTCCACAGACAGGCCTGGTCCATGGTAACCACGGCGGTTCCGGATGAACCGGTAAACCCGGTTATATATTTTCTGCATTTAAAATGCTCCCCCACATACTCTGTTTCATGATAATCTGCCGTAGGCACCAGATATGCGTCCATGCCCTGTTCTTTCATCAAGGCGCGGAGCGCGCTCAGTCTCTCCTGAATCACATTCATTATTGTTCCCTCTCTTTTCTTTGCTTATATTCTCTGACCCAAACCGGATTTAGACCGGATTCTGACGCATGGCATCCTCTATGGCCGCCCCAATCCCCTCATTATATGTGGGCTGCGCCCTCATGGCAAAGGACATTTCCTGCGCTGTCAGACCGTTGGCAATGGCCGTTGCGATTTCCCCAATCATATCCGTTGCCCTGGGGCACATCATTTGGGCGCCCACAATGGTATTGGAGTATGCCTCAAACAACAGCCGTATGAAGCCGTGCTCTTCGCCGGTAATAATGGATTTGCCATTATCCCTCATGGAAAAATGTCCGCAGCGCACTTTGAGTCCGTACTTTTTAGCTATCTCCTCCGTGATTCCCACCGTGGCAATCTCAGGGTCTGTATAAATACAGTTTGGCACAATCGGCAGCGATACAAACATGCCGTTTGGCACCACCTCAAGCTTGATGCTATGGGGCCTTCCCGCAATCTTCTCCACCACATAGGTACCCTGGGCAGCCGCCACATGGGCCAGCTGTGTCCTGGCAGCCACATCCCCGATGGCATATACGCCCGGCTCACTTGTCTCAAAATCACTGTCCACAGCAATCTTGCCGTCCTTCATGTCCAGGGAAATGTCTTTGCCTAAAAGCCGTGACACATCCGGTCGGCGGCCAATTGCCATCAGAATCTGCCCGGCCCGTGTCTTAACCGGTCCGCTTCCGTCATTTGGAGTAATGATGCAGCTTAAGCTGCCTTCCTCTTCCAGGATTTCCGTTACCGTTGCATCACAGTAAACCTTAATCCCTTTGCGCCTAAGCTCCTTTTCCAGTTCCACTGACATGACATCATCCATGGGCGCCATCAGGTGCTTCTGTTTTTCAACTATGGTCACCTGGGAACATAGGTTGTTGAACATAGTGGCAAACTCCACTGCAATCACGCCGCCGCCCATAATGGTCAGGCGGTCAAAATTCCAGCTTTCCGCTGCCAGCAGCCGGTCGCTGTTCCATACCCCTGGCAGGTCGGCTCCCGGTATGTTATTCATGATTGGGACAGCGCCTGTTGCCAGGATGACGGCATTTCCCTGAAGGAATTCGCGTCCTCCCTCTGCCAGTTCCACTTCCACGGTCCTGTCCCTGCGCAGCCTGGCGGTTCCATGGATAATATCCACATCCAGGCGTTCAAAGCCTGCTTCAATCCCTTCCCTGTACTTTGCCACTGCCTGCTTTTTATATTTCTGCATCTTGCCAAAATCAAATGCAATGAAATCCGTTGACACACCGAATGCATCGCAGTTCTGCATCATATGGAACATATCCGATGCATGGAGCAGTGCTTTGGTAGGGATACATCCGCGGTTCACACAGGTGCCCCCAATCTTCTTCGCTTCTATGAGCGCCACAGAAAGCCCAAACTGCGCAGCCTTAAAAGCAGCCGTATATCCTCCCGGTCCGGCGCCGATTATCACAACATCATAATTCCTAGCCATATGTAATCTCCCATCCTGTTATATTAAATCCATCCGAAATGCCTGCAGGCCTTCCATACCCCATCCCGGTCAATATCATCCGTAACATAATCCGCCACCATCTTCAGTTCCTCCACCGCGTTTCCCATGGCAATACCGATTCCCGCCTCCTGGACCACCTCGTAATCATTCATGCTGTCGCCAAATGCAACCGTGCGCTCCATGCTGATTCCATAGTGCTGGCAGATACGCAAAAGCCCTTTTGCCTTGGATGCTTCCTTCTCCACCACATCCGCTCCCATTTTTCCGGAAAACATGGGGAACTTGAATTCAGGGAAATGTTCCTCCAGCTCCTTTGCCCGGTCTGGCCCGCCTATATACACCAGGGTCCGCACCGGCAGTTCCATAAGCTCCCATCCATCCCTGAAGTTACGCTCCGACACACCCCAGCGAAGCTCATCCATACGCACAACACCCTCGGGATGGATATAATAATCATATCCGCCTGTACCGATTCCAATGGAAATGCCATTTTCATCCGCATAGGCCAGAAGGCGCCCCAGACGCTCCTTATCCATTAAATGCTCATACAGGACCTTTCCCTCTGCAGCTACCTTCGTGCCATTCATATGGATGACAGCATCCGGCCTGATCATGTCCCGATACATTGAGCTCATCTCGTGGTCCATGTTCCTGCCGCTGGCAATGACAATCACGGAGTCCTTTCTGAGACGCTCCAGTGTTTCCATTGCGCTGGACGGTATTTCCCATGTTGCATGGTCCAGCAGAGTCATGTCCAAATCAAAGCTGAATATCCGTTTTTTAACGGCATTTTCCTGTGTCATTTTACATTCTCCTGAATAAATTAAAATTAGGGCTTTTCAAAATGAAAAAACTTTGCTATAATACTAGAGGTTCACAAATAATAACGGAGTATGGCGTAGCTTGGTAGCGCGCTCGGCTGGGGGCCGAGAGGTCGCAGGTTCAAATCCTGTTACTCCGACTACAGAAACCCTTGATTTTACTGGAAGTCAAGGGTTTTTTATTATCCTTTTCGCAGTTTACATAGGTATCCTTCTGACACGTTTCTAACATTTTCCAAGAATTTCATGAAAATGAATCTTTTCCATTATATCGCATTCCAAGTCAATCATCAAGCCATGCCCCCGAAATAAAAATCCGGACTGGACATCTTTACAGATATACAGCCCGAATTTCGTTCATTTACTTCATCTTAACTATAATGGTCCATACCATCTTTAAGTCCTACTTATAAACAGCCAGCCCATCCATCAATATAACCGGATCATCATAGAAATTGTCCGTCACCAGGGAAACCTCCACGCGCACCGTGTCCTGGCCGGTAATATCCGCACCGAAATAAATGGTCTTCTCATTATAATGGATATCCGGTGATGTATAAAGGACCGTGTCATTATCCCCGTACACCGTTATCTTTGCCATCAGGCCGCTGTCAAACTGGGATGACGGGGCCACGGCTCCTGCAAGCAGCTTGTACCCGCCCTTGGTGTCATACTTTACATAGCTGCCCTTTCCTTTCAGGCGGATTGCATTGGTCCAGCGTTCTCCGCTGGCATTCTTGCCGGATGTAATGATATTATATCCTTTTGTGGACAGTCCCTCCGACATGTTCTGAAGCAGGTATGGGGTATTAAGGTCCATGGTATTGGCAGGCTCTACCTGTCCCTCTGCCGGAATCCATACGCCGTCCTGGCCAATCTGGCGTCCGTCAATTGTTGTATTGACCGCCATTGCCCCGTTGGGAAGCAGGAAATACCACTTGTCGTTATCCTTGAACCATCCGTTCTGCATAACGCCTGACTGGTCCATATAATACCATACGCCGTTTATCTGCTGCCAGCCGGTCTTCATATAACCATCTTTATCAAGATAGTACCAGTTTCCATTATCCTTTACCCACTCATTGTAGGCAAATTTGTTTGCGCCTCTCTGATATTTCCATTGATCGTTCACATATTTCCATGTACCTGCATAGGCGGGTACTGCCATAATCACACTCAGCGCCAAAGCTGCCAATGTCATTGCCATACGTTTCTTCATGTTGGATCTCCTTTCATCAACCACCGCATCTGCCTTGTTCAGGGCAGAATCTAAACTTCCTGCACTTGTTACATTATAATTCATTATCCATTTTTATGCAACTGTGTCTTTATTCCAGCAAAACCGAACCAAAAAGGCATTGTCCCTGTTTCGTCATAAGAACAATGCCCTTCCATATCCTGTCCATATTATGTATTTAAAATGTTGGCTGCATCAGGTATTCTTCATGATTACACTTTCCACGATATCCGCCACATGCTCACAGGCATCGCAGCACTTCTCCAGGTAAGAGTAAATCTCCCTCCATGCAATGATCTGAATGGGGTCTTCCTCTTCTGTGTGGAGCTTGCGCATGGAATCAATGAACAGACGGTCCCCCTCCTCTTCCAAGGCGTTTATCTCAATAATCAGCCCGTGCAGTGTCTTGGACTTCTGGAAGTCGCAGAACTCCTCCATTACTTCCTTTAGCGCCTGGCAGCAGCGGATGATTACTTTTGTAAATGCAACCGCTTCCGGCTTGATGCTATGTACATTATTGATGTAAATGCGGATCAGCACATCCTCAATCTTGTCCGTCACCTCATCAATGCCCTGGCTCAAAAGTATGATGTCCTCGCGCTCAATGGGTGTGATGAATGCCTTGACCAGCACGCCCATCATCTCATGCTTTTTCTTGTCCGCATCATGTTCAATCTGATGAAGCTCATCCAGCTTCTGCTGCAGGCATCCCGCATCAAAACTCATCAGGTTTTCCTCCAGCATCTTTGCCGCCTCGCAGCCGCACTGGACACATTCTATAAAATTCTGAAAATAGTAACTATCGCTTTTCTTAGACATCTCATTTTCTCCTTTATCTAACCGTGGAACAGCATCATGAACAGTTTAGCTATGAGGAATCCTATGAGTCCGCATCCCGGGAATGTCATGATCCAGGTCATCACCATATCCTTAACCACCCCGAAGTTAATGGCGGAAAGCCGTTTCACAGCGCCTACGCCCATGATGGCAGTGGTCTTGGTGTGGGTGGTGCTCACAGGGATACCAAACAGGGAAAAGCCAAGCAGACAGGCGGCTCCTGCCATATCAGCGGAAAAGCCCTGATATTTCTCCAGGCGGACCATATCCATGCCAACGGATTTAATGATTTTCTTTCCTCCGATGGAAGTTCCCAGGGCCATGGCCGCGGAACCCAGAAGCAGCATCCACAGCGGAAAACGTACGCCTGCCGTACTGCTGCTGCCGTTTACCATACAGATTCCAAGAAGCATGACACCCATGAATTTCTGTCCGTCCTGGGCCCCATGCATGAAGGCCATGGCCGCTGCCGCGCCAATCTGTGCATATTTGAAGAATCCGGTGGTCCTGCGCCTGTCCATGTTACGGCATGTCCAGGAAACCAGCTTGCAGGAAAAATATCCGCTGAAAAATCCAAGCAACACGGAAAATGCCAGTCCATAAACCACCTTCATCCACTCAGCCCCATTGATGGCTGAGAGTCCGCCCCGGATTGCAATGGCCGCACCTGTAAGGCCGGCAATCAATGCATGGCTCTCACTGGTGGGACAGCCAATGGACACTGCAAAGGATGACCACACCACAATGGAAAACAGGGCCGCGCACAATGCCACCAGGGCAATGGAAGTATCATCCCCAAAATTAACCATGTTGGTAATGGTGGAAGCAACCGTTGCATTAATCATGGTCATGACCACGATTCCGGCGCAGTTACACACAGCAGCCATGACAATAGCGACATTGACGTCCAGGGATCTGGTTGATACACAGGTGGCAATGGCATTGGGCGCGTCCGTGATACCATTCACACAGATGACCCCCAAGGTCAACATCACTGTTATCAATAAGGCCGGATTCGTCACCAGCTGCCGCAGGAAAAAGGAAAACGACATATCCATAATTCTTTTTTACCTACTCTCTTATTCATTTACTTTATCTTTACGTAAATTTTACATACTCACGAATTTAATTCTAGCACGGTTTTATATAGTAGTAAAGTTTTAATTTCATTAACATGGAAGGAAGGTAATCAAAAATAGATAATGCGGGGGCCGATGATATCCAATATCGGATATCATCGGCCCCCTGCCTTTTTTTCCTGTTTTTGCTGCATCAAATCGCCTATTGCTATTTTCCATTTTCGGTAAATAGGTATCTTTTAATCCTACCCCCTGAAAAACACAACCAGCAGATATCCCAGCGTCAGGCAAAGCCCAATGCAAAACAGCATAAGTCCAAATGAAAAACTTTCCTCCACCAGCTTTCCGGTACGTTTCAGCACTTCCTCCCCCTCAATGAGGCGCGGGATGACAGAACCGTTCCTTTCCCGTCCTTTTCTTCTTCCCGGCAGACGGCGTCCCAGTCTGGCCACATCATCAATAAAATGTCCCAATATAAAAGCAGACCTGTCATTTCCCCACCGGACCATTTCCCCGTTCCTCTGCCGGTGGGTGGTCTTCCTGGCCAGCAGGATAAGGCCGTCCGCCATATGGTCAAGGGCCCTGCACAGGATTGCTGATACCTGAAGGAAAAAATTCACGGCCGTGGACACCAGATACCGGTCCACAAACCGGAAAACAGCCCCGAATATGCCGGGAAGCGCCACTGCCAGGATGGGACGGTAAATCAACTCCTCTAAATCCAACCACTTAGGCCAGCGGTCCACATACCTGTACAAGTACAAACCGCACATTTTCCCGTTGACTTCGCGGTTGATTCTGCTGTTGACTCCGCTGTTGTTTCCGCTGTTAACTCCGCTGTTGTTTCCGCTGTTGTTTCCGCTGTTAACTCCGCTGCTGCTTCCACCATTATCCCACCGTCCCTCCGCCTGTTCCCCGGATTCCGCCTTCTCCATCAGCAGGCCCCGCACCACAGCCATATACAGCACGATTCCAATGCCAATGGTTATGGCAGCCCCCTTCAGATTCCCGGCCGCAAAGTAAGGAACCTTATGTCCCAGCAAATCCCCCTGAAAAAATCCCTGCCCCAAATCCGCCGCCCGGTCCATGAACAGATGCGGACATGACCCAAACACAGGAATCACAGCCGCGCAAATGCACAGCACCGTGCGGCTCACCGGATTCATATAGCCAGAGGACATGGCATCAAATTCCTGCTGCCGCACCGGATGCCGGTCCACAAAAAGAGCAATGAACAGCTTCAGCATATAAGCCAGGGTCATCCCGCCCGTTAACAGGAACAGCCACTCTGCCGCCCTCCACACGGCAGGCGCTCCAAGAACCGCACTTATTCCATAAATCCCGCCGGCAGGATGGACTCCCCCTCCCGCGGACCCAATCAGGCTGCCGGATGCCGGTCCCATTCCCCGCGCCAGCATTTCCCCGTATTCCACAATCCCTTCATGGAGCAATGTCTTGCTCACATATCCGCTCCACATGGGAATCCCGCTGATGCCCAAGGCCCCCATAAGGAAACAGAACAATAGGGCCGGTTTCTTCCTTCCGAATCCCCTTATGTCGTTCAGATCCAGCTGGTGCAGGTTCATGAACACCACCCCGGCGCAAAGAAACAGTACCAGCTTAAACATGGAATGGTTCACCATGTGGAGGAAGGTGCCGCGGACCGCCAGCCCATTGCCTTGGCCGGCGGACTTTAGAAGGCAGCACATCCCTATCCCTGTGAGGATGAATCCAATCTGCGACACAGAGGAGCAGGCCAGCGTCCGCTTTAGATTAACGGAAAACAGGGCAAGCAGGGCGCCCAGAAACATGGTGATGAACCCCAGCACCGCAACCAGCAGGCCCCAGTTCCCATCTGTCCCGAACATCACACAGGACACAACCACGATTCCGAACACACCGGCCTTTGTCAGTATACCGGACAGCAGTGCGCTGGCAGGGGCAGGGGCCACCGGATGCGCCTTGGGCAGCCAGATATGGAGCGGGAAGCAGCCGGCCTTGGCGCCGAACCCGAACAGCAAAAGCCCTCCGGCCGCATACAGCCTGCCGGTACCCCCGGAGCCATATACCCCATTACCGGATAATACTTCCTCCACTGCCCGGCCCAACCCATCCATCTCCAGCGTGCCGGTCATATCATACAGAAGGAACAGTCCCATAAGCATGACAAGTCCGCCGATTACCGCCACTGCCAGGTAGGTTTCCGCCGCCCTCAGGCTTTCCTTCCTTTCATCAAAGGCCACCCACACATAGGAGGTAAATGACATGATTTCAAAGAATATGAATGTGGTATACAGATCCGCTGAAAGGAATACGCCTGCCGTTGCCAGGAAGGTTATCCAGAAAAAGAAATAGTATCTTCTGCGATTCCCATAATGCCTCATATATTCCAGGGAAAACAGGCCGCACACGGCCCACATCACAATGGCTATGAGCACGTAAATAATCCTGAACCCATCCAGTCTCAGGTGCATCCCCATGCCGCAGAATCCCGGGATTACCAGGTCCATTGTATCGTTCATCCTGTTTTACCTCCTATTGCCCGCAATACCTTCATCAGCGGAACCGGGTGGAACCCGAAACAGATAATCACGCCTGCAAATATCACAAGGGGAACCAGCATCATCCAGTTGGGGTCCGTCACCTCCGCGCCGGTTATCGTCCCCTGCTTTGGGACATACGCCCTTACCAGGACCGTAAACATGTAAACCGCTGTCATTAATGCTGAATACAGCAGCACACACGCCCCTGCATAGGGAAGCCAGTATCCCCCCTTCCCTGCCTGGTTCAGGAACTGACCGCAGTCAAACGCAGATTGGGCAATGTTCCATTTACTGATGAATCCTGCAAAGGGAGGGATTCCCGCCAGGGATATGCTGGCAATGGTAAGGAAGGCAAAGGTAACCGGCATTTTGAAGGCCATGCCGTCCAGCTCATGGACATATGTTTTCCCGGACTGGTGCATCACTGCCCCTGCGCAGAAAAAGGAACAGATTTTCATAAATGCATGGAACACCATATGGCTCAGCGCCGCAATCAGGCCCAGTGGGCTCATCATGGCGGTTCCAAGAAGGATATAGGAAAGGTTGCTGATGGTGGAATAAGCCAGCCTCCGCTTCCAATGAACCTCCCTAACCGCCATGGTGGAGCCGTAAACCACTGTGGCCATGGCTGCCCCCATGACAATATACTGGGCAAAACTCCCCCTTAAAAGGGCGGTGCCAAAGCTATAGTAGGTCAGGCGCATCACTGCAAATGCGCCTGACTTCACCACTGCCACGGCATGGAGCAGGGCCGTGACCGGCGTGGGCGCGGCCGTGGCGTCCGGCAGCCATCCATGGCAGGGAAACAGCGCTGCCTTTACGCCAAAACCGAAAAATGCCAGCACATACACAAACAGAAGCGTCCGCCTCTGCGCCGGGTCCGCCCCTGCATCCATGATTCCCCCCGGGATAAACTGGGTATTGCCCGTGGTGGAAAAGTTAAGGACGAATATGATTCCGATAAATGCAAAAGCCGCGCCGCCAATGGCATAATACAGATACTTCCTGCTGGCCCGCACCGCTGCCTTTGTCATGGGATGAAGCACCAGCGGAAACGTCACAAGGGTCAGCAGTTCATAAAACAGGTACAGGGTCACCAGATTCCCTGCAAACGCAATCCCCACCGTCACACCATAGGTCATCAGATAGTAGGAAAAGAAAACCGTCTGCCTCTCCTCATTCCTCATATATTCAAAGGAATACAGCACCGCCAGGGGCCACAGGAACGCAATCAGCCCGGCAAACACGCTGCCCAGGCCGTCCAGGCTGAACATGACCCTCAAATCCCCATACAGCTTAAACAGCACCATCTGCTCACCGGTTCCCGTCTTATGGACAATCAGCCAGCCGATGACCAGGCTGTTCACCAGGGTGATTCCTTCCACCAATAGCGCCAGCCGCCTGTACCGGAAGACGGCATTTCCCTTAAAATGATTCATAATCAGCAGGACCACACCCCCAAGAATGGGAAGGAGCGCCGGAACCGCCAGTAACATTCTGCTCATATGCCAACCTCCGTCAAAGCACTGCAGCTGCAATGGACTCCAGCATGGATATCAATTGTCCGGGAAAGCAGCCAAAGAGGATTGCCCCTGCGGTCAGAACCAGCATGGGAACCGTCATAAGCCAGGAGGGCTCCTGGCCCCCAAGTCCCCTGGACCGTATCTCCCCCTCATCAAAACCAGCCCCCGGAAAGAACCCCCGTATGGCCAGGGGCAGAAGATACCCAGCTGTCAGCAGGGCGCTGATTAACAGGATGATTGGCCCAAGCCAGGACCAGACACCTGTGCCGGAAGCCAGGGCCCCTGTGGCAAGATACCATTTGCTTACAAAACCGCTGGCCGGGGGAATCCCAATCAGGGCCAGGGAAACCAGGGTATAACATCCCAGCATCACGGGCATCACCCGTCCCAGTCCGTCCATTTCCCGGGTCCTGGTCCATCCGGTTTTAAAGATGATGGCCCCGGCTGCCAGGAACAGCCCGTTCTTTACCAAGGAGTGGAATACCACATGTGACAAAGCCCCTACAAAGCCCGCCGCGTTAAATAGTCCCAGGCCAAATAGGATATACGACACCTGGCTCACCGTGGAATACGCCAGGCGTTTCTTGAGCACCGGCTCCTTATACGCCAGCATGGACCCCATGAATACAGTGAGAAGTGTAAGGAACATCCACACATCCTGCACCCATGTCCCCCTCAGACGGTCCGGCCCCACAATGTAGTACGCAACCCTGATAACCGCCAGCACGCCCGACTTGGTAATCAATCCAGAAAGCACGGCGCTGGCAGGCGCCGGGGCCACCGGATGGGCTGTGGGCAGCCAGCCGTGCAGGGGAAACATGCCTGCCTTTGTCCCAAACCCCACCAGCATACAGCACACAGCGCCTAAGAACAGCCCCTCATGACCATTTATGGACAATCCCATGGAAACCCCGCCTGGTGTGAACGTCAGGCTCCCCGCCGCACCGTACAGGTAAAATATGCCAAACAGCGCAAGGAATGCGCCTGCCACGGAATAGAACAGGTATTTAAGCCCTGCCATCACCGCTTCCTTTGTCATCTCATGAAGCACCAGGGGCAGGGAAGTCAGGGTCATCATCTCATAACATACGTAGAAGGTGACCAGGTTGGCAGAAAAATCAAGCGCGGTCAGGACTCCCAGCACAATCAGGTAAAAACCGAAAAAACGGAATTCATCCCTTTCATGGGTCATATAGGAAATGGAATATATCCCCACCAGCAGCCATACCCCTGATGTCAGGGCTGCAAACAGCCGGCTGACCCCATCCACTGCCAGGGCGACCGTTATATCCTCCGTCATCTGCCACAGCGTAAGCCTCCCCCCTGTCATCAGGGCCGCCCATGTCAGGATGACGCCCCCGGCCAGGGTACCGGACACGGCTGCAATCAGCAGCTTCCTGTTTTTTCTGAATCCCTTTGCCGTCAGGACCAGGCTTCCCATGACAATGGGGAGCAGGATTGGCAAAAGCAATAACACATTTCCGTCCATATGGTATCTCCTTTTAATCAAACATGGCAAGCCCGTCCCAAATAGCCTGCACAACGGGCTGGGACTTAAGCCCCAGCACCAGGTTCAGCAGGATGAAGCACAGGATAGCCGCCCTGAGCTTCCAGGAGCTTGCCTTTCCTTTCTTCTCACTTCCCCCGCCCGAGTAAAGGGTGATGACCAGGCGCAGGAAGTAGATGGCGTTAAGGATGGTACTGACAGCCAGCACAATCAGGGTGGGAATCATCTTGTGAGGGCTTTGAAGGGCTGAGGTTGCAAAAAGCAGCTTGGAAATAAATCCCGCCAGCATAGGGAATCCCACCATGGACAAGGCCCCCACTGCAAAACCGATTCCGGCCAGCGGGTTGCGGTATCCGGCGCCCCGCAGGCTGCGGTAATCCTTTTTATCTCCTGAAACCTCATACAATCCCACTGCGCTGATGAACAAAAGGGCTTTGGTGGCGGAGTGGGTAAACATATGGAACACGGCAGCCACCATACCGGCCTGGGTTCCCAGGCCGATTCCCATATAGATGTAACCGATCTGGGCCACTGAGGAATAGGCAATCATCCGCCTTGTATCCTCCTCCATGATAGCGTGCACAGAACCCATGATCATCCCCGCCAGTCCGAACAGGTACAGGACATTCACGATCTGGCTGGCAATCACATTTTCCCGTCCAAGCACCCTGTAAAATATCTTAATCAGCAGGAATATATACCCCTTGGATACCAGACCGGACAGGATGGCGCTGGCCGTGGGCGTGGCATAGCCATAGGTGTCCGGAATCCAGTAATGGAACGGATACAGTCCGCTTTTAATGGCAAGGCCAACACTGATGACAGCAAGGATGACCAGCATGGGAATCCCATATATGCCGGCCGCCTCAATCAGCGCCACAGCCTCCTTGGCCGGACTCATAAGCAGGTGTCCGGTCACATCATAGAGCAGGCTCAGGCCAATCAGGAACAGGCCCGACCCCAGCTGGCTCATGATCATATACCGTATGGCCGCTGAAAGGCTCCTCCCCTTCTGCCGTATCATGATAAGCCCGCAGCCCGCTATGGTATTGATTTCCACAAACACGTAGGCGGTAAACAGGTCATTGGTGTAAATCAGGGCCAGCAGGGAACTGAGCATCATATCAATCATGATAAAAAACAGATTAAGCTTGGTCCCCTCCACATCCTCATAGGTGTGGTCCATGCCGCCCGCAACGGACAGCAGCATGACCACGCCGAAAACCGTTGCCGTCAGCCCCTCCAGGACCCCTGCGCGGATTTCATTTCCCCAGGGCGCCGGGAAATGGCCCATCCTATAGGTATAGCTTGCCCCTGCATCCATACAATACAGGCATACGGCAAAGGACATGACCGTCACAAGGCTGATTGCGCCAAGGCTCACATTCCTGGCATGCCTGCCGTTAAGGGCCAGGGAAAGGATACCGGAAAACATGGCAATAATGATGGAGAAAAAAGGAAAATTCTGCACAAGCGTCATGCCTTTTCTTCCTCCTTTGCCCGTGTAAGGATCTCATCCAGATCAAGGGACCCGTACCGCTCATAAAGCCGTATGGTCAGAGCCAGCATCAGGGCCGTGGTGCTCACGGAAACCACGATTCCGGTAAGCACAAGGCCGCTGGGAACCGGATTGATATAGGCAGACACATCCCGGATCCCATCCACCACAATCGGCACCATCCTGCCCCGGATATACCCCTTTGCAGCCAGAAAAAGGTACACAGCCGTATCCATGATATTCATGCCCATGATTTTCTTAATCAGGTTCTGATGCAGCAGGAGCATGGTGAATCCAATGCCGAACAGGATGACCGACACGGTTTCTTCCACATTCAGGAACAGATGTGACATCATCCTACATACCTCCTTTCCGGAACAGGGTATAAAACGCATACATGGTGCAGGCCACAACCAGGCCCACGCAGATGTTCAGGGGAAGGATCAGGCCGCTGCTTAAAATAGCGCCCGGTGTTCCCAGCGGAATATGGCTTTCCAGACCATTGGCGCCTGTATAAAACGAATAACTCTTCGCCAGACAGTAAAAGGTCAGGGCTGCCAGCGTAATCCTGCGGTACACCTTTTCCGTAAAAAAACGCTCTGTTTTCTGAAAACCAAATGCATTCAGGTAGAGGATCAGCCCGGATCCCAGAACCGCCCCGCCTGAGAAGCCCCCGCCCGGTGAAAGATGGCCGTTCAGCACGATGTAAATGCCAAAGACCAGTATAAGGGGCACCAGCACACAAGCGCATTTCTGGAGAATGATATCATTTTTAGGTTCAAATAAACGGTCGTTGGCCTCCTCCAGCCGTTTGGCTGTCTGCCTGTCCCTGCCGGCCGCGTCAATCCGCAGCAGCGCAAATACACAGCAGGACGCAATAAACAGGACACAGGATTCCCCAAACGTATCAAAAGCCCGGTAATCCAATATCATTCCGGTCACAATATTCACTGCCCCGGTTTCATCCAGCCCCTTCTCAATATAACGCGCAGACACTTCATTGTTGTCCGGGTTGCCTGCATTGCCAAATACGGGCAGATAGGCAATGGTCCACAGCAGGACAAATATGATACTGAAACACAGAAGCACCGACATGACCTGGTAAATGCGGTGGAATATCCGGATTCCGCGTTCTTCGCGTATCAGGAGGGATTCGGGGGACGCATCCGGCCCAGACTTACCGGTCAATCCTCCATCTTTCCTGACAGTTCCCGCTTTGCCGCATTCCCCTCCTGCCCCGCCTGTATCCTGGGTTTCTGCGCCGCCATCTTCACTTCCCGGTATCTTTATCTCCATTCCATGATCCAGAGGGTCGATTTCCCCGTCCACCCATTTCCTGAACTTCATCCACCGGCTGTTCTCATAATCATCCCTTCTCCTGCTCATCCCGGCCCTCCCCGCAGATGGTCCTGCCGTCCGCTTCATCGTGAACCTTGCTTATGGCCCTGATTTTCTTCAATGTAATGAAAAACAGGATGCTGGTGACCCCTGCCCCCACGGCAGCTTCCGTAATGGCCAGGTCCGGAGACTGGAGCAGGATCCAGATAACACACATGATCAGGCTGTAGGACATGAAAATAACAATGGAGGTCAGCAGATCCCTGGCAAATCCAACCGATACCGCGCATACTACCAGACTGACCAGAAGTATGATCTCAAACAGCCTCATCTGTGCCCTCCTCCTTCCCCGTCTTCCGGATGATCAAGATCTTACCCAGTTCCTCATCTGTCATGGCCTCCAGCCTGCTTATCATATGGCCTGACACAGGTCCTGCCGACCAGAAGAAAAGGATGACCAGGAACAATTTAAGGGAATCCATGGAAAATCCCCGCATCACGATTAATCCTGCAAACACAAACAGGATTCCCAGCGTATCCCCCATGGCCGCGGCATGCATACGGTTCAGGGCCTTATGGAAGCGGTTTACCCCAAACACAGCCAGGACCATGAATATGATTCCAACCAGAAGGCAGGCAGCCGCTGCTGCCAGCTGTATCCATCTCCACGTCATATGCCTTCCTCCTTTTCATAGGTGTCTGATGCATCCGCCGTATCAACCCCCTGCCTGTTTACATTATCCTCAATGGCTCCCAGGTCAGCCTTCCTATTCTTCCTCTGCAGATAGACACCCGTGTACACCTTGCAGAGGACCACCACCCCAAGGAAACTCAGCATGGCATAAATCAGGCACACATCCACCAGGTAATTCTCATCCAGGTACACGGAAAGGATAGCTATTATCATGATAATCATGGTTCCAATCATATTAACCGCAATAATCCGGTCCGCAATTCCAGGCCCCCGGACCGAACGGATGATACTTAAAATAATCAGGACAGCCAGTACAATGACCGAACCGCCCAGCAACCTGTCATATACCTGCCCAATCACATCCATCTGCTTTCCACTGCCTCCATTTCCAATAAAAGCCCCACAAACACGGAATCCTCCATCCCCTCTGCCAGTTCCCGGTCCAGGCAATGCACGCAGAAGCGGTCATTTTCCACAGAGACCGTAATGGTGCCCGGCGTCAGGGTAATGGAGTCAGCCAACATCACCTTAGCCATCCCTGTCCTGAACTTTACATCAAAATACACAAAAGCAGGTTCCGGTTCCAGATCCGGCGAGACGATGATTTTCAGCACGCACACATTTGCCCTGACGATTTCCTTTACCAGAACCCAGAAATACCGGATGAACAGCGGCGTCAGGCGGAACAGAAGCAGTTCCTTTCGCAGGCCGTACTCCATGTACCTGCACATGAAATAAAAAAGAGCGGCGGAAATCAATGCGCCAAGGACGCAGATTTCCACCGTTATTTTACCATTCAATATAATCCACACCGCCAATAACAGAAGAAACATAGGATTATCCCCCTTTGATCCGGTATATTCTCCCTGTATTGCCATCAGCAAATCTTAGACCATTATACTCTTATTTTGTCATAAAAACAAGAATCTATAACGGAACCCCTCCTGACGGATCCGCGGACCCATGAACCTCCGTAATTCCCACATCCATGCTCCCGGACCGGAACCCTTCCAGATCCAAGGTCACATAAGTAAATCCCAGGCCCTTCAGCCGCCGTACCACATCCGCCCTCCTATCCAGCAGCCTGGCAAATGCCTCATTGTCCACCTCCAGCCTGGCAATCCCTCCATGAAGCCGCAGGCGTACATTTCCAGGCAGCGCATCCCTCAGATACGCCTCCCCCTGTGCAATCCTGTCCAGCACATCATAGTCAATCCTGGTATTATAAGGCAGCCTTGTGGCCATGCAGGGGGTTGAGGGCCTTGACGCCACTGAGATCCCGTACTCAGAAGCCATCCCCTTGACCGCCTCCTTTGTGATATGCAGTTCTGCAAGAGGGCTTATGATACCCAGTTCCTTTAAAGCCCGTATTCCTGGTCTGTACACATGCATATCGTCCTCATTGGTGCCGTCCAGTATCCGTCTGACCCCCTTTTCCCCTGCCAGCTTCTTAAGGGTCATGAAAAGATGGCGTTTGCACAAATAGCAGCGGTTTACAGGGTTCATCCGTATCTCTTCCTGTTCCAGTTCATCCACTTCCATGACCTGGTGGATTCCTCCCAGTTCACCGGCCACCTGCCTGGCAATCCTTAAATCACAGGAGGGGTGGAGCCTGCTGTCAAATGTGACCGCATACACCTTTTTCCCTGTTTCTGCGGCCGCATCCGCAGCCACTTTCAGAAGGAGGCTGGAGTCCACGCCGCCTGAAAACGCAAGGCAGATATCCTCAGAAACCAACTCCCTCATCCTGGCCTGAAGCATTTCCCTGTCGCCCATCCTCACAATCCTTTCCGCTCTGCTTCCAGGCGTACATCCTGGTACACAGCCTTAAAATCCCGGCCCGTATCCCGGCAGATACGGCGCACCCCCTCATATTCCGGATAATAAAATTTCCTGTCTTTATAAGTGCACACTTTCACATCTGCCGGTCCGCAGGCCATATCCACGGTCACCCTTTTTCTGGCAAGCACGGTCCTTGCCACAGGATACTGCCTGATTCCAATGGTCGTTGTATGGATCAGTATGATTTCCTCCAGCTTCTCCCGTTCTTCCCTCCTGCACAGGACAGACAGTGTGTAGGCAGGTCTGTTCTTTTTCATATATATCGGTGTGTACCACACATCCGCTGCACCTGCCTCCAGAAGCAGTTCCATGACAAATCCCAGGATTTCCCCTGTACAGTCATCCAGATTGGTTTCCATTACCCACATGGATTGGCCGTCCAATGCCATTTCCCCATTGTCTGCCCCTGCATCTGTATGGGAAGTCTCCATCAGCATGGCCCGGAGCACATTGGCCTGCCTGAATACCCGGTTTCCAGCCCCCATTCCGATTTTAAGAAGGCGGCAGGAATCCGGCAGGCTGTCCCTGGTGCGCAGGGCTGCCGCGATTGCAGCCCCGGTGGGTGTAACCATTTCCCCGTCATTATCCGTAAACCGGAGATTAAGACCGTAAGCGGACGCAATATGAGCCGTGGCCGGCACAGGAACCGGAAGGACTCCATGCTGGCAATGCACATGGCCGTGTCCCTCTGCCAGGGCGGACACCACCACGTCATCCACCCCCAGGTCATCCACGCATACCGCCACGCTGATGATATCCACAATTGAATCAATGGCCCCCACTTCGTGGAAATGCACCTGCTCAACAGGCAGGCCATGGGCCTTTGACTCTGCCTCTGCCACTATCCTGAACATCCTGCGCGCCAGTTCCTTCACACGGTCATTGGATTCCAGTCTGTCAATGATCTGATATATATCAAACAGGTTTCTATGAACATGTGGGTGTCCGTCCCCGTGCTGATGGGCATGGGAATGCCCGTGGTGGTCCTCATGAGAATGGGGATGGGGATGGTCATGGGAATGCTCATGGTCATGGGGATGCTCATGGTCATGGGAATGCTCATGCTCATGGGAATGCTCATGCTCATGGGAATGCTCATGGGGATGCTCATGCCCATGGGAATGCTCATGCTCATGATCATGGGAATGTTCATGCCCATCCTCCTCCAGATGCACATCAAAATCATACGAATCCAATCCACATACATCTTTCCGCCCAAAGTGCAGATGATATCCGCCTACCCCCAGGCTTTCAAGGGCATGTTCCAGCACATGCCGGTCCGCTCCCAGGTCCAGAAGCGCGCCAACGGTCATATCCCCGCTGATTCCAGAATTACATTCCAAATACAATATTTTTCCCATTTTATCTTACCGCCAATCTGTTTATTTGAGTGGCCAGATATCCGGCCCCGTATCCGTTGTCAATATTCACCACTGAAATCCCGTTGGCACAGGAATTCAGCATGGTCAAAAGAGCAGACAGTCCATGAAAGCTGGCCCCATATCCCACCGATGTGGGGACCGCAATGACCGGGCAGTCCGCAAGCCCTGCAATCACGGTCCCCAGGGCGCCTTCCATTCCCGCCACCGCAACAATACAGTTGGCTTTAATAATCCTGTCCCGCTGTGAAAGCAGCCTGTGGATTCCCGCCACCCCCACATCGAAGATCCGGTCCACTGCGCATCCGAAATACTCCGCTGTCTGTGCGGCCTCCTCTGCTACCGGTATATCTGCCGTACCTCCCGTACACACAGCAATAAGGCCTTTCCTTTCCTTGCCTGGGCGTTCCACCTTAAGGATTCTGGAAATAGGGTCATAGACCACTTCCGGTACCGCTGATTTTACCAGCACATGCTGTTCCTCAGAGGCCCTTGTCCCCAGCACCTCGCCGTCCCGCTCATAAAACCGCTTATAAATCTCCATCAGGTATGCATCCGGCTTTCCCTGGCAGAACACGGTCTCACCGAATCCGGACCTGAGTTTTCTGTGATGGTCCAGCTTTGCATACCCCAAATCTTCATACGGAAGGTCCTTCAGCGCCTTTTCCGCATCTTCTATCCCAACCGCCCCTGATTTCACCTGTTCCAGCAGTTCCCTTACGTCCATATTGATATTTCCTCCTTCAAATCCACAATCCTGGTACATACCCGCTCCAGCAGTTCCCCGGAGTGGCTCACCACCAGCAGTCCCATCTTCCGGCGTTTCACCTCTTCTAAAAGGAAATTCCATATCTGGCTCTGGGTTATCAAATCCAGCATGGTGCTGATTTCATCTGCCAGCAAAAACCGTGTCTGCCCGCCAAGGGCCCTGGCAATGCAGAACCGCTGCAGCTCGCCTCCGGACAGTTCCCCGGGATACCGGTTCATCCAGTCCGGTTCAATGCCCAGCCCCCTGATGATCCGCTCCTCCACTCCATCCCCTTCCTTTATAACTTCCCTCATTTTAAGCTTTGGGTTCACCGCCAGTTCCGGATGCTGCCACACCATCTGGACCGGACAGTACGCCCCATATGCGGACAGAGGTTTTTTGTCCAGCAGCACGCGCCCGGAATCAGGCGGTTCATATCCAGCCAGGATTTTGCAGAATGTGGTCTTCCCAAATCCGCTGGGAGCAGTAATCCCCACCCGTTCCTCCTGCTCCAGCCCCATGCTTACATTGTTCAGTATCTTCCTGTTTCCATTATCATATTGAAAGGAAATGTTTTCTGCTTCCAGTCTCATGTTCCTGCCTTCCTACATTTTACCATACCGCCTTCATAAGCGCGATACTCTATTTCTTCCATGCAGCCCTGGTCTGCCATCGGACATCTGGGGCCATAGGGACATCCCACGGGCAGGTCCTTTACATAGGGCTGCGCCCCTGGCTGAACCTCAAATCCATGGCTGGGCATGGCTCGGTACAGCGCTCTTGTATACGGATGGCGCAGGCGCTCTTCCTTCTGGAAGTCAGACACAGCAGCCTCCTCCACATTGGTTCCTGCGTAAAACACCACAATCCGGTCAGCCACCTGAAGGGCCAGTTCCAGGTCGTGGGTAATCAGCAGCACCCCAGCCCCCCGGTCCGCAATCTCCCGGAAATGTGACAGCACCCTCCTGGCCGCGCTGATATGAAGCCCCGGGGTCGGTTCATCCGCAATCACCAATTCGGGTTTCTCCATGACAGCCGTGGAGATCAGCACCCGGCGCGTCATTCCTCCAGACAGCTGAAACGGATAAAGCTCCTCCGTATCCTCCCCCAGCCCATACCTGCCAAGAACCTCCCTGCTCCTGGCTCTGGATATCCCATCTTTATGCCCTCTCCTCACCTGGTCCCCCACCTTCATAAGCGGGTCCAGATAGGAAACGCTCTGAGGCACCAGCACCATCTGCCTTCCCCTCAGTTCCTTCACCCTTTTTCCGGTCAGTTCCTCTCCCTTAAAGGCAATCCTTCCCTTCCAGGAAGCATTGGCAGGCAGAAGCCCCATGACCGCATGGGCCAGCAGGCTCTTTCCCGAACCGCTGGATCCCACCACAGCCACGATTTCATGCCCTTTTATATTAATACTCAAATCCCTGATGACCGGAAGCTGGATTTTCCTCCACCCTCTCTCATACTGGGAAAATGAAATCATCAGATGTTCCACCGACAATATTGTTTTCATCCTGCCAATCTCCTTCCAAGCGCCCATGGGCCGCCCTGTACGGTTCCCATTGCCATTCCCATTCCCTGCACAATTTTCCTATGCGCCCATATGCCTGCAATTGCCGTATATGGGATTCACCGCCATACACACTCCACACCCTGTTCCATCTCCCCCGGTCCATCCGCACCAGCCCAGCCATGCCGGCCCATTCATGCCAGCCCAGCACCCCCAGCCCAGCCACCCTGGCCCAGCCGCACCAGCCCAGCCATGCCAGACCAGCCATGCCGACCCAGCCACCCCAGACAGCCTACATATGCGCCTGATTGGGGTTAATCAGCGTCGTCAGGGTATCACCGATAAAATGGAACAGCACCACCACCAGTACCAGCAAACATCCGGGAAACAGAGCCAGCCACCATTTTCCCATGGCCAGATACTTCATGCTCTCTGAAAGGATGACCCCAATAGCCGGCTGTTCCGGCGGAAGGCCGAACCCAAGGAATGTGATACTTGCCTCATGAAGGATGGCATGAGGAAACAGAAGCACCACCCCCACCAGAAGCTGGGGCAGGAGATGGGGCATCATATGCTTCCACGCTATCTGCATTTTCCCCATTCCCAGTTTTCCCGCAATCTTTATGTACTGACGCTCCTTCAGCTGCATGACCTCTGCCCTCAGAAGTCTTGCCAGGGATGTCCAGTGTGTCAGGGAAATCCCCGCCATCACGCCCCAGAATCCCTTTCCTGCCGCAAAGGAAATCAGGATCAGCAGCAGGATATGCGGGATTCCCATGACCAGGTCAATGACAATCCCCACCAATCCATCTGCTGCTTTTCCCAGGCAGGCTGCGGCCGTTCCCATAAAACAGGCAATGAGCGCACTCACTGCCGCTGTTAGAAGTCCAATCCGTATGCTCAGTGAAAGACCTGTTATGGTCCTTACAAACATATCCCGGCCCATCCAGTCCGTCCCAAAGGGATATGCCGGACATGGCGCCAGATTCTTCCTGGAAAAATCCGTCACCATGGCCTCATTTTCCAATACCCTGCCCCCAATGGTAATGACCGTCAGCATAAGGGCAGCCATTATGAGGAAAATAAAAAGGGTCTTGCGCCGGTTCCACGCCGTAAACCATCCCATCACCCTGCCCTCCTTTTTCTGATTCTGGGGTCCACTGCGCCATACAGTATATTAGCGGTGAAATTGCCTGCAAACACAATGGCTGCGCTTATGACAGTAATCCCCAGCAGCAGCGGCACATCCCCTCCCAGGCCTGCCGTAACAGCTGCCTGCCCCAATCCGGGATAAGAAAATACCTGCTCCACCAGGACCGATCCCCCGAATATCTCGCTGACCGAGGCAAACTGCAGGGTCATGGCAGGAAGCAGGATATTACGTATGCCATGCCGCTTCACGATTTCCCACTCCGATTCCCCTCTTGCCCTTGCAAACAGCACATAATCGCTCTCCATGACCTCTGCCATCTTCTCTCTTGTATGAAGTGCGATATTGGAAATGCCGGTAATGGACAAGGCTGCCACCGGTAGGATGCCGTGGACCAGCCTGTCCCCCAGCGTGACAGCGGACGCCTCCATTCCAATGGGAACACTGAGCCCGATAGGAAGCACCTTAAGCCACACCGCGAATATCATCAGCAATACCAGAGCCAGCCAGAAAGCCGGGGTGCTGGCAGTTAACAGCGCATACGCAGAAATCAGCTTATCTGTCAGCCCTCCTTTCCTGGCCCCTGCAGCCACGCCCAGCACAAATCCCACTGCGCCGGATACCAGCCAGGCCGATGCCATCAGCCACAGGGAATTAGCCAGCTTTTCCCCAATCACCTTAGAAACCGGCTGACGGTACAGAAGGGACGTCCCCATATCTCCCCGCAGGAAATCCGATGCCCAGGACACATACCGTTTAACAGGCGGCGTATTCACGCCCCAGTACTCCTCAAGCTGTGCAATCTGCTCCTGGCTCATGCTTCCCAGCGCTGCCTGCCCCACATTTGTCCTCAATGGGTCAAGAGGCGACACCGTGACCAGGAAAAAGGCCGCAATACTAACCAGCACAAGCAGCACTGACATCCGCGCAATATTCTTACCAACCTGTCTTAACCCCATGTCATTGTCCTTTCATCACAGCCATTTGCGGCTTTTGCATTTACTTACAGTTCCCACATCCGGCCGTTAATCCCGCAGTCATTTACCAATCCCACGGCTATCTGCGGCTTTTTCATTCATTTACGCAACCCACACCAGTACGCTGGCGCCGCTATCATATCTTAATCCGTCTTCACCCGGCATCATTCCCAGTTCCACTGATCCACATTATTCACAATTGACCAGCCATGACCGTGGGGATGCAGCTTCTGATCCGCCACCTTAAGATTCTCCCTGGCCCAATACAGATGGTCAATATTCACCAGCCAGATCCATGGGATGTCCCCATCCTGGGTAATCCCCGTATTTCCATCCCACTGCGCCTTTTTCCAAAGCTCGTAGGACTGTTCCAGGTCGCTGGAGGCCAGGGCCGCATCCATATAACGGTCCACGGTCACATTGGCATAAGGAGAATACTCTGCCAGCCCCGATTCCTTCATGGTATGGTAAATGTTATAGAGCTCCATCGGCGTATGCGCGCCCCAGCCCCACATCAGGGGCTCTGCCTGCGCCCTGTCATAAGCCGTGTCCCAGCCAACGCCCTCTGTCTTAACCTCAATCCCAACTTCCTTTAACTGGTTGGCCGTGTCTGCTGCCAGGGCCTGGCGGACAGAATCACTGGCCGGGTACATAAGGGTCATGGAGGCCCTGACGCCGTCCTTTTCCCTGATTCCATCGCCTCCAATCACCCAGCCGGCCTTGTCCAGTATGTCCTCTGCCTTTACCGCATCGTACCCAACCTGCGCAGCATCATTATACCATGGCATCTTGTCACAAACGCTGTAGGCCGGGCTTCCGTAACCGCTCAGCACATTGTCAATCATCTCATACCTGTCAATGGCAAGGTTGATGGCCCGCCGCACCTGCACATCACTTGTAAAATCATTACCAATGGATATCCCGTCCTCTGTCTTCCCTTCATACGGTACGGCAGGAAGGTTAAATCCCCTGTTATCCACGGTCTCAAAGGCCAGCAAATCATACCCCGGCAGTGTCTGGTCCGAATAGGAAGCAGCCGTATAGGCCAGGTCCGCCTGTCCCGACATGACAGCTGCGTAGGCCGCATCCTCCTCCATGAACAGGATGGTAACCTTTTTCATGATTGGCGCTTCCCCATAATAATCCGGATTAGCTTCCAGGATTACCTGCTGCCCTTTATCCCACTGCTTCAACATATAACGGCCCGAGCCAACCGGATGCTCCCCGTATCCAGCCCCATAGGCATGTTCCGGCACAATCCCCACAATGGCCATGGTATATGGCCATATGGAGTACGGGCGGTTCATATGGAATTCCACCGTTGTATCATTCACCGCCTGAGCCTCTTTCAGCATGGTAAAATCATTAACTGAACTGGTATCCCTCAATGTATTATAGGTAAATGCCACATCCCCGGCAGTCAGTTTCTCCCCATCTGTAAATGCCACGTCATCCCGTATGGTCACGGTCCAGGTAAGACCATCATCGCTGGCTTCCATACCCGTGGCCAAGTCATAGCCGATTTTCAAATCAGTGGTTGTCACAGTCAGGGTACTCTGGATCAGAGGCTCATGCACATGTTCCCCTGCCCCCCATCCATAAGCAGGATCAAATCCCGCCTCTGGTTCGGATGTGGGTCCCATGACAACAATCACATCATCCCGTACCGTTCCCTGCTGTCCGGTCACTTGTCCTGTTTCCTGCTGCCCCTCCGCCTGTGCTGTCCCCTGTGTTCCCTGCTGCTCCTGCCCGGATGCCGTTACATCTGTTGTACCGGAACCATTTCCCCCGCACCCAGTCGCCAGCATGGCTGCTGCTAACACGGCTGCCATGGTAAAATTAAAACATCGTTTCATTCCCGTCCTCCTATCAGTCCTGAAAACCACCTCATATGGTTCAGGTCATCTGTTTTCTCGTCTCCCTCTTCCGGATGTTTTTAACACGCAAAAATACCAGGAAAACAGACCTATCCCTTAGGGATATCCATTACCTTCCTGGTATTCTCCTGATATCATAAACGCATTGCTGTTAATTACCGTCCGGACCTCAGGTCCATACAGGATTCTTACCCTGCACAAATGCTGACTTCTGTCAGCCATTAATAAAAATTATACGAAAAACTTGGTGGCCCGTCAATCACTTTCTTTTGAAAACATGTTCTACGGCCTCCTCCTTTTCCTTTTCCCTGTCCGGCCCTTCCGTTCCGGCCTGTTCTGTATCTTATACGCCCTGATTACCTCTTCAATCCGTGTATAATCCCGCTCAAACAGTTCCTCGCTCACCAAGACGGACAATTGCTCCCCAGGCACCTTTGCCAGTATTTTTTCAATGACAAATGCCTTGCTCTTCTCTTTATATCTGGGCATGGCGGTAAGCTCCTGGATATGCGCCAGTTCCGGACGCCACAAAAGGCTGAGTTTACGTTTCCAGTTCATCATAGGGTTTTCCTGAGGCTGCCGCAGAACATAAAAATCAATTTCCCGGTCATTCTGCTCCACTGTAATGATCCCCCACCATCCCGGAACATGTTCCCTGACATGGGCCGCGTGGCTGGAACCTGCCACCACCATATTGCGGTCAAAAAAGCGGTCATAATCCTTAACCTGCCGCGACAGACGCACGTAAGAATCAGCATCACTTTTAATCTCAATTCCCGTCAAAAGCCCAGGTAGGACCATCACAATATCCGCCCTTGATTTCCCTACCTGTTTTTCTTCTATAATCCTTAACTTGCCATAGGCTTCCTCCAGGAAATCAAAAAGGGGCTCCCTTATATCTTTATCATACAGCATGCATATTTCCCTATCCTTGCGTATTCCCAATCCGCTCCCATATTTTTGAAAAGCTCTTCTCCGATAGGATTTCATTGGTAACAAACGTTCCATTATAAAACAATGCATATGTTGTAAATGGAACAGGCGCTGCCTGTGCATCCTCTTTGGTTTCAATCTTCCGGAACCTGCACTCCAGCCCAAGTTCCTTCAGATTCCCAGCAAGAAGCGGTACATATTTAGATGTATGCGGACATTGGTCAGAATAATACAGCACCAATCCCTTCTCATCCACACAGCCATTCTTTGCCACATCCTTTATGGACGGCACTGTTTCCGAATCGGAAAAAGGCAGATAGAACAACTCATAATAAGGGCTGGCTGTATCTGCCACCTTAAATCCCCGGTGCTTAAGATATCCCGGATCTGAAAGAAACGGCATCTTTTTTTTAGATGACAGGCAGACAAGACCCCTTTTTCCCTTGGCCTTGCTGTCAGCAATACATTGATCCAGCAGCTGGTCCCCATACCCTTTTCCCTTGTATTGCCCGGAAACCCATAAACAGTCAATATACATATAACCATCTGCATTAATGGGCGCCCAGGCAAATTCTGCCGGTAAATATTCTATGAACACCTTTCCCCGTACATCCAGCTTGTTGAACACAAGCCCCTCCTGCATCCTGTTGCGAAGCCATGACTTCTTGGATGACACACAATTTTCACCTTTCTTATCGGAAATGCAGCAGCATATATGTTCTGCCTCCAGGTTTTCCAATGTGACCTGTTTAAAAACCGGACTATGGTCCATTTTATGATTCCCCCTTAACAAATGACCCAATCTCAACCAGATTGCCTTCCGGATCAGCCACATAACAGGTCCGCTGCCCCCAAGGCTCCGTAACAGGTGCCATGACCGGCACAGCCCCCTTTTCAATCACACTATTATATGCCTCATCTACCGCCGCATAATCGGATACTGTTAATGCTATCTCAAAATGACCGTTCACCTTATCTGCATAGCAGAACTTCCTGCCAGTCATCTTCTCTAACCCGTCACGCCCATAAAGCAGGAACAATGTGCCATCCTTTTCCAGGAATACATTCTCACTCTCTTCATTTTCCTTTATCCCAAATCCCAAAACATCACGGTAAAACCGTATCATAGTCCCCATATCCTTGACGAAAATACCAAATCCATCTAACCTCATGTGTTCTCCCTCTTCCTGTTTTTCCATATTATATCAGAAGAAACATGACATCTGTATGTCATCATTAGGGATTGCGGTTATCCCTCCCGCTTTGTCCGGCTCCATCACCCTTGTCATCATACTTTTTTCAATATAAAAGGAGCCCTTTTATAAGGCTCCTACTATGCGGCTAACAGGACTCGAACCTGCACGGTCTCCCAATGGGACCTAAACCCATCGTGTCTGCCAATTCCACCACAGCCGCAAATCCAATATAATTACAAGAAAAGTCCCAACGCCTTACAGCATCAGAACTTAATTGCAATGCGGGTGGCCGGACTTGAACCGGCACGGTATCGCTACCGAGGGATTTTAAG
>ERZ1036412.460-NODE-460-length-29204-cov-4.159148_pt1 | contig 29204 bp, 31 predicted proteins | sample MGYA00514218_ERZ1036412 | MGnify/ENA primary metagenome ERZ1036412 (study PRJEB33795, sample SAMN09464944) | human gut metagenome | host: Homo sapiens | place: USA: Stanford, California | collected 2016-11 | study: EMG produced TPA metagenomics assembly of the... | reverse complement strand
GCCGTATTCATGATAAGAACTGTCACAAGGAACATTCTTTCATTTCTACTTTGCAAATCTTCCAGAAGTTTCTTGGCCTCGCCACCATAAGTAACAAGGTCAGAAGGTAATACATCCATGTCATATCCGGCACGGACCGCTTTCTTCTGTTCTTCAATCTTCATCTTATCAAGATCTGTAATCTTCATCTTGATCTGACGGATTGCTTTTGCCTGGTCAATACTCTGCACATGGAGATTCACCACAATGGAATTATCCATATCTAAAAATTCAGCCAGCATCTTATCGGAAAGTTCCGGTGCTAAAATCTGCAAGAACGATACTGCCCCGATATTACTTCCCATCTGGAAATATGCTTTATTCCCAAAATTGAAACTGGTCGGAGAGATAAAATCCTTTGTGGAAAGTCCGGTTCTTGCAACCATATCATAATTGAATATGAATGGTTCCTGTGTATCCGGATTCATCGTCTGATACAAAAGTTTCAAACGTTCAAATCCTGAAAGTGGATGGGATACCACTCCCATTGCCTTTAAGTTATTCATAATATCCGTTTCGATACGCTCCAGACGAGGCTTTGCCACTCGGATATTCTCTGCTTCAATACCAAATGTCACATACTTTTTACGCATGAGACCATTGTTACCTTTTGCAAGCTGAGTTTTCAAAACACCTGCATACTCTTCGCGGATATCATCGAATCCATCCTTTTTCATTGGAAGTTCAATACTACCTTCCATCTCACTCACATTCACATACTGGTTCATACAACTGATCTGTACAGAAATGCTCGGATCAAAATAATTGTAAAAATCACACCAGTATTCAAATGCTGCTGTTTTGTCTTCATTCTGCGCCAACTGATAATTGATATCACCAAACATGATACACTTTGTATAATGCCTGTCATCCACACGGCAGATCCCATCACGGAACATTTCCTGATATGGAATACTCTGCTGTGCTGTTCTTGGAACATCACTTTTCTTCTTTTCACGGAGCTTTTGCTTTACCAGTTTCTTCTTCTGCTCTCCCGAAAGAATAGAACCATGTTCCTGACCACCCTTAACCTTTGTTCTGACTGGCGCATTTTTTCTTTCTGCCACTGACTCTTTCGTAGTCTTTTTCCTCAATACCAAGTACCTCCTTCTCATATATTTCCTGCTGGATAGCTGCATAGAAGTTATCTGTTTTATATGGTCTGATACCAGGTCTTTTGAATTTTACCTGTATCATATTCATCAGAATCTTCTCAAGCGGTCTACCATCCTTTTCATATATGGCAAACATGAAAAACGGCATTGCTATCAAGATCATAGCCATTGCTGCCATTGTATTTCCTAAAAGTCCTCTGGAAAGAAAATAGACCGGTACTGCAATTACCCCAGCCAGACCAAAACAGATAAGTTGTCGCTTAGTCAGATTAAACATCACTTTGGTCTTTACTTTCGTCAGATCCTTTGGAACCTGCACATATGCCATTTTCTTCACTTCCTTTCATCGTAATGTCACTTTCTACTTCATTGCCCCAGACGTCCCAGCCTTCACTCTTCTGTCTGGCAAACAATTCAATTCGCGGAACATCACCCATTAGCTTTTCAATCCGGATTCTTGCCTCCTGTGGTTTTTTACTATGTTCCTCAATATGCGTCATGATTACCTGATGCACACCGGCAGATACTCTCTTTGGTCTGCCTCGGGTAGCAAGAATACAAAATTCCACATTACTTCTGGTCCAATATCCCATTCCCCAGAACAGGCTGTCTGCCTTTTTATTCTGCTTTACCCACACAAAAGCAATTGTCTTATACTGAAATCCCCACGCATCCAGAACCGATAACCCTTCTCGCAAACACGGAAGTGTCACCCACATAAATAAGGCACAGTCCTTATCTGCCAGATCCACAATCGGAAGTTTCTTGATATCCTCCAGATTCATAGTCGGATAATGGCTTTCTGCACTGCGCCCTCCTTCTTTTTTGGTATAAGCTCTGTATTGCCAGGGTGGATCCGCATAAATCACTTTATATTTTTTGTTTTCCATCCACACCTCATTCCTAATGAGCATTGAAGATGGAGCGTGAAATACCTCCTGTCTTAAACAATGCAAAACAAAGAATTACGGTGTATGCTGCAATTGAGAACAACGCTGAGTGGATATCCGCAGCGACTGTCATCGAGTTGACCAGTACACAATAAATACCTACGATCACAATAATGAAAAATCCCTGGAATCCTAATGCCAAAAGTCCTCTTGCGTAATTATTTCCAATCTGACCCCACTCCCTGTTTGTCATGGTTGCAAACGGAATCGGTGCCACTGATGTGTACAAATAAATCTCAATCATTCGTCCATAAAGAACTACTGTAATCAAGATAGAAATGATCTTCATACACATCGACACCAACATAGTTTCCAACGAAAGTTGTAACAATTCACCTAACTCCATCGTTTCCATAGCTGTCTCCATGTCTGCTATGGTCGTTGTAATATCGATGGATGTACTTCCGCCTATCACTCCTGCCGCCGCATTGACCAGATGTTGTCCCACATCAAATATCGCCATCGTGATATTAAAGGTATTAGTTACCAGATACACAGCGATAAAAGATTTGAAGAACCATTTAAAAAACATCCATGTGTCCATATCATGCATGTTGTTCTTTTCTGTGATCATACTGATCAATTCATAGCACAAGACAAATGTGATGATCATCCCTGCGATTGGGATGATTACGGAATTTGATAGATTCTCAATCATACTGAAAATGCCACTGTTCCAAGCCTGCGGAGTTTGTCCGACTTCCGCGGCAATGGTTCCAGTCCTATCATTTACATCGGTGAACATGGTAGTCAGATTGCTCGATACAAAATTTGTGAGAAGTTCTCTTATGGCCTCCTCAATCTTTTCAAACAAATCAAACAACCGCTACTTCCTCCTTACTTTCTGAAATACTGCATGGTCTGGTTGAGACCATGCAGCAAGGATTAAAACAAGCCCGAAAGAAGTGGTACAAGAGTTGTTCCGATAAGAGCAACACCGCCACCTGCCATAAGCTGTTTCATACCCTGTGATTTTGCACCCGGATTATCGTTACCATAACCTTCCATCAGGTTGATAACTCCCCAAATGCCAAGGCCTGCTCCAAGAGCAATTACTAAAGTCTGTAATACGCCTACTGCACTAGCAAAAAAAGCCATCCGCATCCTCCTTTCCAACAAAAAAGGGATGCTCAATTACGAACACCCCAAAACACCTGTTAACAAATTTCTATTTCCTCTGCCGGTTAAAATAAACCGGACAGTAACGGAACTAAAGTTGTACCAATCAGGGCAACTCCACCGCCAGCCATAAGCTGCTTCATACCCTGAGACTTTGCACCTGGATTATCGTTACCATAACCTTCCATCAGGTTGATAACTCCCCAGATACCAAGACCTGCTCCAAGAGCAATTACCAAAGTTTGTAATACACCTACTGCACTAGCAAAAAAAGCCATTCAATTCCTCCTTCTTATTCCAGAACGCAAAAAAGGCAAGTCCTGCTTTTTGTAGCAAAACCTGCCTGTATTGGTCCTATATTCATATTGTTTCTAATTCCTCTCCGAGATCAATCTCGTGTATTTCGATTGGCTCGTTCTTTTTTAATACCAATCGATGTTTCATATACTTTTCTATATCAAAAGTATATTTCGGGTTGCTGTCTGCCAGCTCACGATAACGCTTATGTTTGGTGATATCAAACTTATTGCTGAAAAATGGTCTCACACCACGAAGCTGTAAGATACATTTACCACCATCCATAACTGCCAACTCGTCCTTTGACATCAGTTCCTTACCAGTCTTCTGATAGTTGATACCATAGCTTCGGCTGGTTCCTCTGGTGTCAGATGTGTTATAAAGATCAATCGTTTCTTTACCGAGCATTTCAGACATTTCTTTCAGGGTAGAACTTTCCTTTCCACCAAGAAATAAAGTTGCGTCACAGTTACCTAAAATTGTATCAGCATGATCTTTGTAGATTGCCTTGAGCTGTGACTGCGACTGTAAGATCAAACATGCACTGATTTCCCTGCTTCGAATTACAGCAATCAGACGCTGCATATCCGGAATTTTAATATTTGCAAATTCGTCAAACAGACAACGTACATGAATCGGAAGTCTTCCACCATATTCGTCATCTGCTTTGGTACATAAAATGTTCATCATCTGACTCACACACAAAGCTGTTACAAAATCAAAAGTCCCATCTGTATCTGACGGAATAATGAACAGGGCTGTTTTTCTTTCTCCAAGAGTATCCAGTTCCAACTCATCATAGCTCATGATTTCTCTTAACTCTGCGATATCAAATGGTGCTAATCTTGTACCACATGAGATCAAAATACTTTTTGCTGTCTTACCCGCAGCCAGTTTGTATTTCTTATACTGCCTCACCGCAAAATGTTCCGGTTCCCTCTTTTCCAGTTCATCAAACATCAGATCAACAGCATTTTTAAAGTTCTCATCATCCTCTCTCGCTTCCGATGCATTTATCATTTCCAGCAAAGTGATGATATTTTTTTCTTCCTCTGGTGCTTCATACCAGATATAACCGATCAATGCCTGGTAGTATAATTTTTCTGCTTTCACCCAGAAGTCTTCCCCTGATTTATCGCCATCTCCTTTCGTATTAGCGATAATTGTATTTACCAGTTTCAGAATATCCTTTTCTGAACGGATATAGACAAATGGGTTATAATGCATACTCTTTTTAAAATTGATGGTATTCAGGACTTTGATCTCGTATCCGCCTTTCTGCAACATGTGCCCAACTTCCAGAAGAACTGTTCCTTTTGGATCAGTTACAACATAGGATGAGTGCATCTGCATAAGATTAGGCTTCACAAAGAATCTAGTCTTTCCAGAACCACTTCCGCCGATTACGACTACATTCTTATTCCTGGCATATTTCGGTTGCTTCGGCCTACTGCTCATGGTAAGCCCTTCTGTCTCAGTCAATATGATATTGTTATCCGGCTTCTCATCCATATAAGGTTTGATATCCTGTGCTGTTCCCCATCTGGCCGAGCCATACTCCATTCCCTGACGGTATTTCTTAGCATTTTTACCCTTAAAATAAATGAGCAGCCTCACAGTAACTGCTCCAACAATACCAACTACCATATCTGCCGGATGAAAACTCGGCAATGGATTTTCAAATGCTGTCCCAAAATTCAAAAAGGCATTATACAATCTGATAGCAAACTGTTCTCCCTCCGTCATTCGATAAAGCCATCCAATCTTATCTGCCAAATACCAGAAGATCAGATATGGAATATTCGGGATTATGAGTTTTTTGTAATCAATACTTATAACTCCTGCCCCCTGTCTTTTGTCTTGACTTTTTCACGCTCTTTCTGGTTACGTACCTTTTCCTGAGACCTGAAAAGAAGTTTCCTGATAGACGGTTTCTTTGATTTATCCAGTTCTTTTGCGGAAAATTCCTTAAAAGCTGCTGTCATTACATCTACATCACGGGCTTTAAAAAAGACCAGATATCGAGGCGGTTCCGCAGATTTGTCTTTCTTTAAGGCAAAGTCAATGTTATATTTCTTTGCTACTCGCTCAAAAGACTTTATATTCTGATCCGTTACCTCGATATTGGTCAACCCTGTGTTCTGACGCATAAGCTGGTCAATCGTCTGTTTACCGTGATAAGTCTTACTGGCCTGCGTCGTTTTTGCTTTCTCCGCCTCGGCCAAGAATTTCTGCATTGCTGCTTTTAACACCTGCGCTGTTACTTTTGTAGTCTGGGTTCCGGTTCGGATTGCCAGCGCAACAACTTTGGTGTTCACTTCATCTTGCATGACATTCCTCCCTTCCTGCGATTATCTTGCTTCAAGAAAACACCAGGGCGGGTACACACATTCTCTTAACCAAATTTTCAATTATTTATTTTCCTCCTTCTGTATCTGCTCTATCAACAGATCCATTTCTATAGTTTCTAAAGCATCTTCCAAACGTCCGAGACTAAAAAATAAATGACTTTTTCTTTTTAAGATGCGCTTGAATTCTCGGCGTAGGACAATATATTCCTCGGTTTCGAATTGAATAGCGGTAATCTCTGCAAAACGTCCATCCTCTAACAGCCATAATTCCATGTAAGCTGATACATCAAAATCTTTATCCTCTTCTTTTGTCTTTGAAACATATAAAATTGGACAACCCTTAATTTTAGAAACCTTATTCTTAGATAAAATTGATTTCTTGTTCTTTGTCAAAGACACAACATTTACTGGAATTTCGGTCATATTTTTGCAAACAAAAGGATATATTGTTTCTGCATATTGAATTGCTGCCACCGTAGAAAGAGCTAGACCATCAGAATCATATAGATCCAGTTCTTCTAATTCATCTTCATCAAACATATCAAACAAAATTTCTAATGATTCCATCACACGATCTTCGTCCATCTTATATTTCATCTTCTAATCCTCCAATTTCATGATTTCTTCCATTACTGTTTTTGTACGTTCTACATGCTCCTGTTTACGATGGCTTTCGCCTCTGAATGAAACCGGAACACATATAGAAAGGACCCTGTCGTAGATGCGTCTATACATCAATTCATCAGCGTCCTTTAATTGGTTCAATGTTAAATTAGTTGTTACGATAAGTGGCAGCTTCGCCTTATATCGTTCATCAATGATATTGTAAACCTGTTCTTTTGCGTATTCAGTATTACGCTCAATTCCCAGATCATCAATAATGAGAAGGGAATATCTCATCATGCTTGCAATAAATTCATTTTTCTCTTCCGAATACATCCCACTAAGCGTATTCAGGATTTTTGCAAAATTCGTCATCAATACCGCTTCACCCTGTTCTATCAGGGCATTTGCAATACACCCGGCAAAGAACGTCTTTCCGGTTCCGATATTTCCCCAAAGAAGCAAACCATCATTTCTTAATTTGCGTTCCTTCCAGGTATCGACATACCATTTTGCTACCTTCATCTGTTTTACAGAACCGTCATCATTTGCAAACGTACAATCAAGAAGACCTTTATCATGAATACACGTTGCTTTCATCCTGCGTATTCTTGCCATTTCTTCATCTCGTCTGCGTTCTTCCTCTTCTTTTTGTCTCTGCTCTTGCTCACATTTGCAAGGAACCCTAACAAGCATCACTCTTCCATTAAAGGAAGGATTGTATTGCTTTCTGGTTTTGCAAATTCCACAATAGAGAAGACCATCTTCTCCTACATAATCGGCTTCCTGCTTCATCATAAGCTCTCCCCTTCCTTAAAGGAATAATCCATCTCTGATACCAAACGTTGCTTGCTTGTATTGCTCTGCGTTTTTTCTCTTTTAGCATCTTCTCTAGCCCAACGACAGATAGTCATATAATGGCTCTGATAGTTTTTGTTTGCAGATACCATATAAACAGAAAGATTGTTAATCTTCTGCATATAGTCTGCTGGATAAAGATCCTTTAGATTTTGAAACTCTTCCGGAGTAAGAAATACATTTCGATAGAGTCCAAGTCCCTCTGACTCTTTTTCTATCTCTATTTCTTTTTCTTTATCTTTCTCTATCTCTGTGTTACCGTTTGTTACAACAGCGTTACCAACCTGTTTCATTGTAACACCTAGCGCTTGCTGCTGTTCTAATGCTTTTCTGGCACGGTGTTCTCGGACTCTCTTTGCAGAAGCACTCTCGGAATCAATGCCAACCATCTCGCCGATTCTGGTGAACTGCATTTCCAGATCATCCATTCCCATTACAACCAGATTTACTTGCTTCATGGCAGAAAGTGCCATCTGAACCATCATCTTATCTTCTCGAAGAGAAAGAGCAATCTCGTCTTCCACCGTTCCATAAGTTCCCTCAAAATAAATAATCCCATTATTCTGTAGACTCATGCAAAGCAGCTTCAAATAGATAATGACGAGGGTATCTCCACTGGGAAGATTTCGTAAGAAAAGTACGGAAGGTTCATCCCAAAAACTTTTCTTCATCTTTAGCCAGTAATATCTTTTATTTGCTGCCAATCTCGTATGCCTCCTTCCTGAATGTTTTATGACCTTTCACATAAGGACATTCGATATGAAGACAGTATCGATACTCGAAATCCTTTCTGTGATACTGACAGCCAATACACATTGCATCTTCTCTTATATCGTCATCTGTTCCAGGCACCTGCTTCATCATTTGTTCGTAAAACATCAAATGCCCGTGCATAGTGCCCTTCATGACTTCTTCCCCAGCAGTTTTTTCATACAAAAACCGATGCATGGATTATTACGTCCATAAGGACAGCCATCACATTGACTTGTCTTCTTCTTTGGCTTATCAGGTAAAATATAATAACATTTATCTTCACCCAACACGCATGTTTTCACCTGTGGATCCCACCAATAGCAATACTCGCAAGATTTAGGTTTATCGTCTGCATATCTGACTTCTTTTTTCATTTCACTCATATTTGCTTTCTCCTAAGTCTTTATTTTTACAATTATCTGCATCTGCTTCTGGTGTGGACAAAAGCGTTTGCAGCCTTAATTGCAAAAGGATATGGCGGAACTTATTTGGCTCCGCCACATAGTTTTTGCCATTAATTTTTTTGAATCATATTTGTCCCCGACTCCCCTGATTTCTGTAGGAACATTTCAACCCACGTTTAGTGTCACGTGTCACAGGAATCTCACCTCCCCGTGGTTCTCACCGGGCTGCTCCCATTGCGTGATCCTAAAAAGGGCTGTGGCTGAGCAGGAGTATCATTATCCCGTACAAGCTTCATGGCAATCGAACCTTACCAATAAGTTCGTTTTGTATCTCTGGTGGTCGCACCTTTATGGTATAGCGTCAGAAAACATGTCGCTCCACCTATACGGAAAGTAATTGAAATGCTGAGTATTCAATTGTTCCTTCGAGGACTAACCCTCTCACTTTGCTTATGGGGTCAAAAACACCCGAATCTGCCCACGTTTTTGACAAAATTTTTTTAATTTTTTTGAAAAAGTTTTTGCGATTGCAAATAGATTTGAAATTTGATAAAAGAAAAGCTCGCATCCGTTAAGACACGAGCTCATGATTTTGACTACACTAATTTTCCATATTCGATTCTCGAACGTCATAATATTTGACGAACATATTTAATGCTGCTTCCGATAATCTTGTTGTTTTTAGCATTTCTTCTATACTCTGTTTTTCTACACAATGTTTCTGATATACATACGCAGCTACATCATATGATTCCAAAACAAGTTTAGCTAAGAGTCTTCTTATGCAATCAATGTATTGAGTAAACACCTCATCTGTTTCTGTATTACTATATTTATCTAGGATTTGCTGAATGGTTTCATAATCAGCTTCTCCTGTTTCTTCGTCTCCCAACATTGCCTTTAACTGATCAAGGGCGTCTCTTCGTTCATCTTGATTCATTTTTGAAATCAGCCAAATAGCTTCTAATGCTGGTATTTCAATATCTTCTGGAATTGGTGGCAACTGAATATACTTTACATCTTCTCTCATAACACATTCTCCATTCTATGCTCTAATTATTCTTTTCAATCCTTGAGTTGCTTCTTCTAAAAGCACCTGTATAAAGGTACCTGAAAATAAAACTGCAAATGTTACTACTGCAATTACTATCACAGCCACTACATTCATCCATTCCTGGTATACAAGAAATAAAATCAACGCAGCTACCAGACCAAGACCTAATAAGCCATAGCATAATCCGTAAATTGCCGTCATAGCTTTAACAGCTAGCCACATAATCGACGTAACAAACAATGCCGGTATTGCTAACAACTTACTAATCATTTTTATAATCATCATTACGCCTCCTTTCTTGCCAATGTCATAAATGGCATGTCGTGATTTACTTCTGCTCGATAAAAACTATCCATCGTTGATGGGGCATTAAACAAGGCAGCGAGTAAATATTTTTTTATGTTCTTCACTTTTGAAGTGTTATTCTTGAAACAATCCATCACATACTCGATATGCGAATAATTCAATTTCAAGAATTTGCTTTTTACAAGAGCTACAGGATATGTATTACTCGCAATTACCATAGACTCATTTTTATTTAATACCGTCTCCAGGATTAACTGCATAATACCCTCTATTGTTTCTCTCTCGTATGGATATGCTACCAAAAGATCCTCAAAGCAAATATTCTCTTTGATAATTTCTTCGTAAATATCCATTTCTCGTATCAGATCACAATCGTATCCTTTAGAGACACTTTTCCCTTGGTCAGATATGATATGATTCGTTTTAATATTATTCTCTTCAATATCTTTCTCTTTAGTATTATTAATAAGTGGTGTCAAAACGGGCACCTCTTGAAGTGTCACATCGACACCTCTTGAAGTGTCAAAATCAGCACCTCTTGGAGTGTCAAAATCGACACTTCTTGAAGTTCCCAAATTGACACTTCTTGTTTGCCTTTTCTGTTTTACAGGTGCTTTTTCTGTGGTTTTTCCCACCATAGATTCATTATCTTTCTCGAATGCAGCAAGCTCTTTCTTTTCAAAAGTATCCTTTTTCGTACTTCTTGAAGTTTCTGTTTCTTGTAAATCAGTCCTGGAACAATCCTTTTTAATCAAAAAACTCTTTACATACAGTATGCTTGGCAGTCCTAAGCCACGTCTCTTTTTCTCTACTAGACCAAAAGATTCTAATTCGCTAAGATATTCTATTGCCTTCTTTTTGGTAAATCCTAAATCTTCCTGAATTTCTGCAATCTGATAAATAATATATACTTTGTTTTCGGAATCAAACCAGCTGTTCTTCATAGAAAGACCCATACGATCAAGCAAAATACCATATAACATCTTAGACTGCAAAGATAATGACTCGAAAGTTTTATCTGTCAGCATTGCTTTTGGTATTCTTATGAAATTGAACTGATCAGCTTGAGAACCATAATAATAATCAAACTTCATATTATTCACCTGCCTGTCTTTGTTTCCATTCTTCCAGAAGTGTCATAATCACACCTTCCATCTCGGATGAAGAGTAATGAGACGGAAAATATTTATATAGTTTTTTCTCGGATAACGTAACTTTTTTTGTAGGAATGCGTCCTTTTAAGTTCGCATTCAACACCTGTATCATTTGTAACTGATTCACACTATTATGTTCCAGATATTTTCTTAGACCAGAAATCTGTTCCGGTTTTATAACACCATTTTCTCTGACGTACTCATACAGCCACTTCTGAATCTCCTGACTTAAATAAGAAATATCTACTGCGATTGTAAATCCAAGTTTCTTTTCATCGACCATATCCAGAAGTTCAGGAATAAGTTCTGTAAGACGGATAAATCTCTGAATTTGTTTTGAACTTTCGCCCGTTTGCTCTGCTAACAAATCTCTTGAAACCTTTCCGATTAAATTCTGGTCATTTTGACCAGCATTTGTTTTTGAAGGTCTTCCTGCTTGTCTTTTCATTGCTTCCATTTTCATCTTATAAGCAAACCCTTTTTCGCTAGGTAACAATTCCTCACGTTGAATATTCGAATCAACCATTGCCACCACGGCTTCATCATCTGTCATATCGCGTACAATTGCAGGTATCATTTCCAAGCCTATAATCTGAGAAGCATGTAATCTACGATGACCTGAAATCATTTCGTAGCTATCTTCTCCAACCGGACGCAGAAGTACCGGAGAGAGCACTCCATTAATACGGATACTCTCCACTAAATCAGCCATCTTTTCATCATCTAAAACCTTAAACGGATGATTCTTAAAACTATGAATACTAGCAATATCTATTTCCATTGCAGACTCTTCATTAGGAACACCTAATAATTCTTCAACACTCGTTAATTTTAGTTTCTGTCCCGATCTACTTCTCATGCGAAAGCACCTCCTGTGTCAGTCTTCTGTATGCATCTGCAACTTTTCCTTTTGGCTCATGTACGTAGATGCTTACTCCCTCAGAACTGCATTCCGCTGCTTTCACGGACATTGGGATATAAGTATCAAACACACCAACTGTTGAACCATAGGCCTCTCTTAGTTTTGCAGAAATATCCTTTGCATAATTTGTTCTGAAATCAACCATTGTCAAAACAATGCCTTCGATTTTTAAACGTTTATTCAATCTTTTCTTTACCATTGAGATTGTTTTGATCAGCTGCTGTAAACCTTTGACTGGCAGGTACGCAGCCTGAACCGGTATTAAAACTGTATTAGCAGCTACCAGGGCATTAATCGTCAACATCCCTAATGATGGAGCACAATCGATAATTACGTAATCATATTCGTTCTTTATTGTATCCAGGTATTCCTTCATAATATTTTCTCGGCTCATTACATTAGCCAAAAGAACTTCCAAACCCGATAACTCGATATTGGCAGGAATCAAATCTATATTTTCTCTTTGATGAATAATTCCATATCCGGATTCCATCTCTTCTTCGTTAATAATGTTCATCATGATAGATGCTAATGTATCTGTCATTCCATCCGGATCATCAAATCCAAGACTTGCTGTCAACGACCCCTGTGCGTCGTTATCAATAAGTAATACCTTTTTGCCTTCATTTGCTAATCCAATTCCTAAATTTAGAGATACCGATGTCTTCGAACATCCACCTTTTTGCATTGCTACTGCGATAATTTTACACATACGCTTCCTCCTCGTCTGCTACTCATACTTATTTCTTTGAAGGCTGTTAGACTATCACACAAAAAAAGGACACCTTCGTTAATTGAAAGTGTCCTAATAAAGTACAATATTTGATTAGCGTATCGTGTAAAATTCGTATACTTTTCGTATATCTTTCCGGAGCAATTCCGTACATAGACGTATTATTCAGTATTATTTACACCAAAATTGTTGCACTATTGTTGCACTACACACCCAGTTGGACGCCAAAAAACCTTGATTTTACGGGCTTTTTACTTATCCAGCGACTTCATCGTCGGGAACAGGAGAACGTCTCTGATCGCTGCGGAATCTGTGAGAAGCATACACATTCTGTCGATTCCGAATCCGATACCACCTGTTGGCGGCATACCGATCTCCAGTGCATTCAGGAAGTCTTCGTCTGTTGTGTTCGCTTCCTCATCACCCTGTGCAAGCAACTCTTCCTGTGCTTTGAAACGTGCTCTCTGATCGATCGGATCGTTTAACTCTGAGTATGCGTTTGCCATTTCCCATCCATTCATGAAGAATTCGAAACGCTCTGTATATTCTGGATTCTCCGGTTTCTTCTTTGTCAGCGGAGAAATCTCGATCGGATGATCCATCACAAATGTAGGCTGGATTAAATGCTCTTCTACAAATGCCTCGAAGAACAGAGAAAGGATATCCCCCTTCTTATGGCGCTCTTCAAACTCTACTTTATGTTCTTTTGCGAGTTCTCTTGCTTCTTTGAGTGTAGTCACTTCGTTCCAGTCGATACCAGTGTATTTCTTCACCGCATCTACCATTGTAATTCTCTCAAACGGTTTTCCAAGATCCATCTCTACTCCACCGTAAGTAATCTTCGTTGTTCCAAGAACTTCCTGTGCCACAAAACGGTAAAGATTTTCTGTCAGATCCATCATTCCGTTGTAATCTGTATATGCCTGGTATAATTCCATCAATGTAAACTCTGGGTTGTGTCTTGTATCAAGTCCTTCGTTGCGGAATACTCGTCCAATCTCATAGACGCGTTCCATACCACCAACGATCAGTCTCTTCAAATATAATTCCAGGGAGATACGCAGTTTGAAATCTTCATTGAGTGCATTAAAATGTGTCTCAAATGGTCTTGCTGCTGCTCCTCCTGCATTAGAAACGAGGATTGGAGTTTCTACTTCCATGAATCCTTGTCCATCTAAGTATTTTCTGATCGCGCTGAGAATCTTAGAACGTTTGATAAATGTATCTTTGACGTCCGGATTCATGATCAGGTCTACATATCTCTGACGGTAACGTAAATCTGTATTGGTCAGACCGTGGAATTTCTCAGGAAGGATCTGAAGACTCTTCGATAACAATGTCACTTCCTGCGCATGGATAGAAATCTCTCCCATCTTTGTGCGGAACACATCTCCCTTGATTCCGACAATATCACCGATATCCATCTTTTTGAATGCTTTATAAGCTTCCTCTCCGATATTATCTCTTGCGACATAAGACTGGATATTGCCCTGTAAATCCTGAACATTGCAGAAAGACGCTTTTCCCATCACACGTTTGGACATAATACGTCCTGCGATCGCTACGTCTTTTCCTTCCATCTCTTCAAAATGATCCTTGATATCCATGCTATGATGTGTCACATCATACTTTGTAATGACGAACGGGTCATTTCCACTTGCCTGCAGATCTGCCAGTTTCTCCCGGCGCACCTGTCTGAGCTGGTTTACGTCCTGCTCCTGTACCTTCTTCTGTTCAGCCACTTCTCTCACTCCTTAGTTTGCTCTTTCAATTTTTAACACTTTGTATTCCATAACGCCTGCCTGCGTCTCTACCTGGATCTCGTCTCCGACTTTCTTGCCAAGCAGTGCCTGTCCTACCGGAGATTCATTGGAGATCTTACCCTGAAGGCTGTTTGCCTCTGTGGAACCTACGATCTTAAACTGAATTTCCTCGTCAAATTCCTTGTCATATACGAGTACAGAACATCCGATATTAATCTTATCGAAATCTACTTCATCCTCTACAACAACTTCTGCATTCTTTAAAATCTTCTCTATCTCTTCGATTCTTGCTTCGATATCTCTCTGTTCATCTTTTGCAGCATCGTACTCTGCATTCTCTGATAAATCGCCCTGTTCTCTTGCTTCTTTGATCTTTGCTGCAACTTCCTTACGTTTTACTACTTTGAGGTTTTCCAGCTCTTCTTCCAATGCCTTTAACCCTGCATAAGTAAGTATTGTTTTTTTGTCTGCCATTGCATATTACCTCCTTGTATGCTTATAACATTCCCCTATTATTTGTCAGCTTTTCAGCGAATATTTCCTGTAAAATAATTCTATTTTCACAATTTCAACATTATACATGTTTTTGCCTATAATGTCAATTTGTTTCCAAGTAATTGTTCCAATTCCTCGTAACTTTGCACTTGATTGATTTCTGCCCGCAAAGCTGCTGCTCCTTTTAATCCGGTCGTATACCATCCGACATGTTTCCGCATCTCCCGGATCCCGAGATAATCTCCTTTATACTCGATCTGAAGCCTTGCATGACGCAGCATAGTCTCCTTTAATTCTTCCAGCGATGGGCGTGGCGGAATCTTTCCGGTTCTATCATATTCTACTAACTCTCGAAAGATCCATGGATTTCCCTGTGCGCCTCTTCCTACCATTACTCCATCACATCCAGTCAGTTTCTGCATCCGCACAGCATCTTCTGCGGAAGTCACATCTCCATTTCCGATGACCGGGATGGATACTGCCTCTTTCACTTTCCTTATGATCTCCCAGTCTGCTTTTCCAGAATAGTACTGCTCTCTTGTCCGGCCATGCACTGCCACTGCAGCGCCCCCTGCCTCCTCGATCACCTTTGCGATTTCCACTGCATTGATGCAAGAATCATCAAATCCTTTCCGGATTTTAACAGTGACCGGCTTTTGGATCGCCTTCACTGTCTTGCTCACGATCTCATAGACAAGCTTTGGCTGTTTCATCAGCGCAGAACCTTCTCCATTTTTGACAATTTTAGGCACCGGGCATCCCATATTGATATCGAGGATCGCAAACGGAAGTTCTTCAATCTGCTTTGCAATCTCACTGATCGTATCCGGCTCAGAACCAAATAGCTGAAGAGAAACCGGTCGTTCTTCCTCGTGGATCCGAAGAAGGTCCTGTGTATTTTTATTCTTGTACTGGATTGCCTTCGCGCTGACCATCTCCATGCAGAGAAGTCCTGCCCCCTGCTCCTTGCAGAGCAAGCGAAAAGGCAGGTCGGTCACTCCTGCCATCGGTGCCAGTATATATGGATTCTCCAGCTCTACTGTCCCTATTTTCAATCTATTTTTGTGTATCATCTCTTTCCTTTCTGCTTTTTACTTCTTATTCTTCTCATACAGAATCCGAAGTCCGTCCAATGTCAGATTCTGATCATAGGCATCAAAAACGTCTGTCTCCGAGACAATGATCTTACCAAGGCCTCCGGTCGCAATGACTTTTACATTCTCCAATCCTGTTTCTTTTTTCATTTTTTGGACAATATACTCTGTCTGCCCAATATACCCATACACAAGTCCCGCCTGCATACTTGTAATTGTTTCCTGTCCCATGATCACTTCCGGCTTCTTGATCTCAATCTCCGGCAGCATCGCTGCCCCGCCCCAAAGCGCCCGCGCAGAGGTGCGGATTCCCGTTGCAATGCATCCTCCCATAAAGGAACCATCCTCTGCAATCATATCATAGGTCGTCGCTGTCCCGAAATCGACGACGATCACCGGACCGCCATATTTTTCATATGCAGCAACTGCATCTACAATCCGATCCGGTCCCATGCGCGGATTATCCATCCCGATCTTAATTCCCGTCTCAATCTCTCTTGAGACTACAAGGGGATATACATCCAGATATTTAATAATCGCACTTGTCAGAGAGTGCATAATATCCGGCACGACAGAAGCAATGATGACTGCATCGATCTGCCGGATCTCAAACCCTTGGTGTTCAATCAGATCACACAGAGAAATCCCATATTCATCTGATGTTCTCGGAAGCTTTGTTGTCATTCTAAATTTCGCTTCCAGCTTTTCTTCCTTATATACACCCAGTGTAATATTTGTATTTCCAACATCTATAACCAATAACATTAAATTTCTTCTCCTAAGAAAAATACTTTATAGTAAAGCTCCAAAGATCTCAACAGTTCTTCTTTTGTCTGCTGTATCTCTTTGATCTTGAGCTTGCTTCCAATTTCATCAAACATTGGATCAAAATCCTCTGTCGTCACTTCAAAACAAAGTGTTCCATCTTCTTCAAAGACGAGTGTGAGGATTCCCCCCACATCTTCTGTGTAAAGTACACACAGAATCTTCAATTCATCCTGGATTTCCTGCGGCAATGCCTCAAAATCCGGATTTAGATAATATTTTTTTTCATACGAGTTCGCCCCGCACAATACTACTTTCTCTTCGTACATGTTTTTGTTACTCCATTTTTCTAATTCATTTATGCTAATACGCATATCCGTAAATTCCACGCACCGATACTTCCCCGGCATAAACCGTGCAAATCTCTCCCGCTTCATTTTCTACTAGCAGTTCCCCTGCTTCATTGATCCCCAGTGCTATGCCGTCCCAGTTTCCCTTTGGTTCCAGAACTGTCACTCTCCGTCCACAGTTTACTGACTGCTCATTGTATCTCTGCTGCACAAAACGAAGGCTCTGTTCTTTTTCAAACGCTTCATAAAGCGTCTCAAACCGCTGCATGATCTCTGCAATCAACTCAGATCTCTTTATGGAAATCTTTCCTTCTAGCAGAAGGGACGTCGCCTTCTCTCTAAGCTCTTCCGGAAATTCCTTCCGGTTTACATTTACTCCGACTCCGACAACCACATAGTCAATGTAATCAATCTCTGCGCTCATCTCTGTCAGAATCCCACAGATCTTCTTTCCGCCAATCACAAGATCATTTGGCCACTTAATCTTTACCTCAAGATCAGTCTTATCTCTTACTGCCTCCGCCGCGGCAATCGCCATCAAGATCGTCAGCATCGGCGCCTTGTCCGGAGCAAACTGCGGCCGCAGCAGCAAAGACATAAAAATCTCAGTTCCTTTTGGGGAATCCCAGCTTCTTCCTCTGCGTCCTTTTCCGGCACTCTGCCTGTCTGCCACAAAAAGTGTTCCATGCACAGCTCCCTGCCCGGCTGCCTGCTTTGCACGAATGTTCGTAGAGTCTGTCTCTGCATAATATTCTACACACTTTCCAATTGTCCGTGTCTCAATCCTGCTTTCCATCTCTTCTTTAGAAAGCACATCCGGGCTCTCTTGGAGTCGATATCCTTTGTTTCTCACCGCCTCGATCTCATATCCTTCTTCCTTCAGCTGTGAGATTACTTTCCAGATGGCAGTCCGGGACACTTGGAACCGTTCACACAGCTCCTGCCCGGAGACATGCCCTCTGCTTTCCCGAAGCACTTTTAATATCTCTGCCTTCATGATCATGCTCCCAGAGTGGCAGCCATCACTGCCTTGATCGTATGCATACGATTCTCCGCCTCATCGAATACTTTCGACTGTGCAGACTCAAACACCTCGTCGGTGACTTCCATCTCTTTGATCTGGAAACGTTCTCCCATCTCTTTTCCGACCTCAGTCTCCCAATCGTGAAATGCCGGCAGACAGTGGAGAAAGATTGCCTGCTCTCCCGCATTTTTCATCACATCCATCGTCACCTTGTACGGGGTCAGATCACGGATTCGTTCTTCCCACACACTGTCTGGCTCTCCCATAGATACCCATACATCTGTATAAATAATATCTGCATCCTTAGTCCCTGCGCTGACATCTTTTGTCAGTGTGATCGTTGCGCCAGATTCCTCTGCAAATTTCCGGCATTCTTCCACAAGTGCCTGGTCCGGAAAGTATTTCTCCGGTGCACATGCCACAAAGTGCATTCCCATCTTCGCGCAGGCGATCATCAGAGAATTTCCCATATTATAGCGGGCATCCCCCATATACACAAGCTTTCTTCCCGCAAGATCTCCAAAGTGCTCCCGGATGGTTAACAGATCTGCCAGCATCTGTGTCGGATGATATTCATTCGTAAGCCCGTTCCAGACTGGAACGCCTGCATACTTTGCCAGTTCCTCAACGATTTCCTGTCCATATCCGCGGTATTCAATCCCATCAAACATTCTTCCAAGCACCCGTGCAGTATCCTTGATACTCTCCTTCTTCCCAATCTGTGACGCAGCCGGTTCCAGATAGGTCGTTCCCATTCCGAGATCGTGGGCAGCCACCTCAAAAGAACAGCGGGTTCTCGTACTTGTTTTTGCAAAAATCAGCGCTACATTTTTCCCGCGCAAAGTTTTAGTCAAGATGCCCTGCTTTTTCTTTTCCTTCAGTTCTGCGGCCAGATCAAGAAAATATGTAATCTCTTCTGCGGTAAAATCTTTTAATGTTAAAAAATGACGTCCTTTTAAATTCATACTATTCTTCCTTTCCCATCGCAAGGAGCAGTTCCGTAAAATATGGAACAGCCTCTTTGTTGTCTTTCTTTTCATATTTTTCTTTCACAAGATCAAATAATTCTTCCACGGTATAGATCCGGTACTTTGGGACATGCAGATATTTTGCGCTCGCCTCCAACATTGCAAGATACAACTCTGCTTCCTTTGTGCGCAGCGGAAGCTTCAGCCAGAATGCAATCTCCCTGCGGTCACGCTCTGTCAGGCCCTCAAACTTCTTTTCATAATACCACTCTTCTTTCGTTTGTTCAATATAGTAAATCGTACCCGCAAGTCCGTAGATCACTCGTTTGGCATCATAATATCCAATCTTCATATTCTGCCTGCTTCGCTTTTCCTGAAATTCAATAATACTCCCAAGCTTCACCCTTGATGCAATCTCATAGACTGTCACATCGTCAGGTAAATATACCCTTGGCTCTCTTCCCGGACCAAAAATCCGCACTTCGATAATATTCTGATACCCGCGCTCAACAAGTGTTCCAAGCGGCACATTGTTGATCACGCCCCCGTCCATATACTTCTTCCCATGCAGTTCTTCGTTTTTAAACCCAATCAGATAAGCGCTCGCCAGAAGAAAATCCTCCAGCAGTCCTTCTGGGATATCTTCGATTCCAAGCTCCATCTCCTTCATATCTGACAAAGAAAATGTAAGCAGATAAAATGCAATTTTTGACTGTCTGATTTTCTCTTCATCCACCATTTCATGGATCAGTTCCCTCAGCGGTGTAACATCCACTCCCCCATTTTTTATCACAGTGAGCACTTCATGGATTGCTTCGTGGAGCGGAAGTTTTCTGTCAAACAATTCCTGCATGATCTGGTCATCTACATCCATGACTCTTGAAAAAGTGATCTTCTCCCAGATTTTCTCCGCTCGCTCCAGATCCCCCATGCAGACAAGTGCACCGTTTAAAGCTCCGACCGATGTGCCTGCCACTGCACTGATCTTGATACCGGCCTCCCGCATCGCCTTCCATGCTCCAATTTGATATGCTCCTCTGGCGCCTCCACCGTCAAATACAATTCCATATGTTTTCTCAAGATCTATCACCGGTTTCACAAAATCCCCTCCTGTCAGGTGGAAAGCGAAGGGGCCGCCGCAAAATCCTTTGCAGCAGCCGCCTTCCTCTTATGACTTTCCTCTTTTATTTCTTTATTGTTCTTTCTCTGTTTTTGCAATCTCTGTCACAGACTTCACAAGTCCTGCGATTCCCTGAATCTCAGAAGGAATAATAATCTTCGTCGCTCTTCCATTAGATGCCTTTTCAAATGCCTCAAGACTCTTCATCGTCAGAACTGCCTCATCTGCTCCTGCCTCTTTCAAGAAACGGATACCGTCTGCATTGGCTTTCTGCACCTTGAGGATCGCCTCTGCCTCACCTTCTGCTTCACGAATCATCTTCTCTTTCTCTGCTTCCGCTCTAAGGATCGCAGCCTGCTTCTCTGCCTCTGCATCAAGGATTGCAGACTCCTTGTTACCTTCTGCCACAAGGATTGTAGACTTCTTCTCACCTTCTGCCTTCAGAATCGCTTCACGTCTCTCACGCTCTGCCTTCATCTGCTTCTCCATGGCATCACGGATCGCAGCCGGAGGAATGATATTCTTTAACTCTACACGATTGACTTTAATGCCCCAAGGGTCTGTTGCAACATCGAGGGATGCCCGCATCTTCGTATTGATTGTCTCTCTGGAGGTAAGTGTCTCGTCTAATTCCAAATCACCGATGATATTACGAAGGGTTGTCGCGGTCAGATTCTCGATCGCCATGATCGGATTCGCCACCCCATAGCAGAATAACTTTGGATCTGTAATCTGATAAAATACAACTGTGTCAATCTGCATTGTAACGTTATCCTTTGTGATCACCGGTTGTGGCGCAAAATCTACCACCTGCTCTTTTAAGTCCACTTTTCTTGCTACCTTCTCGATGATCGGCACTTTGACATGGAATCCTACTCCCCATGTTGTCTTATAAGCACCCAGTCTTTCGATTACCATCGCTTGTGCCTGCGGCACAATCTTAATACACGAAATCAGAAGCCCTACAATAATGATAAGAAAAACAATTCCAAGCACCATCGTCATAATGCTTCCTGTTGCGTAATACATAGAAAGTCCCCCTTTCAACGATCCGTCTCTCTTTTAGACAGAATCTATTGTGTTATTTATTTTCCTTATCTTACTATAATTTTCTTCCAAATACAATAGTCAGATACAAAAAAGATACCGTCTGAATTTCGGTATCTTTTTTGTAAGAAGTGCAGAATTTTCTGCCACTCTTATTTCCTCTCTTCCTTTTAATAACGTACTGACTTTTCCGTAAAAACCGGTACTCCTCTATCTCCCTCTTCTTGACTTTTCTTCTGCAAGGATCGCTGCGCCCAGCGCCCCCGCATACCTTCCATCTGCAGTCGACTCCACGTTCTTTCCAATCTGCTCAGAAAGGCGTCTTGTAAAATATGCGCTGTGACTCAGTCCTCCTGTCAGGATGACACGGTCTGTCATTGCCTTTCGCATAGCAAGCTGCGCTACCTTCGTCACAACAGAGTCCACAACACCTGCTGCGATATCCTCCCTGCTTCTGCCTTCTCCAATATAATTGATAACTTCTGATTCCGCAAAAACAGTACAGAGAGAACTGATTGGGAGCACGGTTCCCTTTTCTGCCAGATCAAAAAGTTCCTGCAGTGTCACACCAAGCCTGTTTGCCATGATTTCCAAAAACTTTCCAGTTCCTGCTGAGCACTTATCATTCATCAGAAAATCCTGTACCATTCCGTTCTCGATCAGTATGACTTTCGTGTCCTGACCTCCGACATCAATGACCGTACAGTCTCCTCCCGCCAATTCTCTTCCGCCCCTTGCATGGCAGGTGATCTCCGTGATCACATAGTCGGCAAAATCTACTGCGATCCGGCCATACCCGGTCGCAACGACTTTCGTCTCATCTCCCAGGACATCCACATCATTTTCCTTTAACTTCTCTTTGATCGTCTGCGTTGTTTCCTTGCTGCTCCACCCCGTAGGAAGCACAAACTGCATATCGGATGTCCCTCTTACTACTACCTTCGATGCGGTGGAGCCAATATCAATCCCTACATAATTCACGTTTCTTACCTCTTCTGACATGTTACAGCATCTCCAGGAATGCTGTGATTCTTGTATTGAGCTGACCGATGTCTGCCTGAGAATAGTCTGTCTCTACATTAATATAAGGAATTCCCTTCTTCTCATTGACAAAACGGCGGATTCCCAGTGTCTCCACATTATATGTATGACATGCCTGAAGTGTCATCTCTACAACTCCGTCTACTTTGTACTCATCGATCAGACGATCTAACAATTCCAGTCTGTTTGGGTTCGGTGTCATTACAGAGCATCCGATATCAATGTATCTTCTTGCAAGTGCATCGTATACATCCGGATTCTCCTCATCCACTAGTTTATCGATAGATTTTGCACCACTGCAGTTCTCGTAAGTCACAACGACACCGCCATTCTCTTCGATTGCTTTGATCACCTTCTCGCTTGCTCCCCCTACCGGACATCCAGTCAAAAGGATTCTAGGTCTCTTGTTTAACATCTTTCCTTCTGCATATTCTCTCTCGATTTTTTCAACAATTCCGTCCACCTCTGCCGGGATCGCTGTTCTGTCGAATTTGAAGCCACTTCCATAGAGTACCTTAAACTGATCCATACCTGTGATCGGCGCCGGATCATGTTTCATCACTTCATAAAATCTCTTTAAAGACTTGCGGACCTTATTTTCTTCATGAATTGCCTTGCGGATATCGTCCTCCGTGATCGTCACTTCAAATTTCTTCTCTAAATATTCTTTGAAACGGATGATTTCGCTCTTCCACAATTTCAGCGCTTCCTCACTCTGTGTGTTCGGCAGTTCCATCAGAAATACATCTTTAAACTCTGACATATATTCATACATCTTCTTTTTTCCATCACAAGTCGTCTCTCCGACAACTACATCTGAAAAATAGAAAAACGGACATTTATCTGCTTTCGCAAATCCATAGCTGGATTTGATCAGCGGACATAAGTTTTTCGGAAGATCTTTCTCTGCCTCTGTAATCGTCTCATCTGATGTGGAACATAATCCAACTGTCGCTGCTCCCATAGCCGTTGCGATTTCCTTTGGAAAATATGTACAATATGCTCCGACTACCGGGATTCCCTTATCTTTTAATTGCTTCATAGCAAGAAATGAGTTTTTGCGCTGCTCGGCAAACTCTTCAAATACTTCTGGTAATTCTTTAATCACTTCCATGTTAGGTTCCTCCTAATTCATTATTGTATTTATCTTCTGACAGCTTACTACTCCATACTCTAAAGGAGATGACACGCTGCATAGTGACCTGTTCCTATTTTTTTCATATTCGGCTCTACTTCCCTACATTTTTCAGATGCAAATCTACATCTGCTCTGAAAGCGACATCCCTGTGGTGGAGAAATCGGACTTGGAACATCTCCGTCCAGAACAATCCTCGCTCTTTTACTCTCCACATCTGGATCTGGAATTGGAACTGCTGAAAGCAATGCCTGTGTATATGGGTGCGCCGGATGCGTATATAACTCTTCTGAAGAAGTCAACTCAACAATCTTCCCTAAATACATTACTGCAACTTGATCTGAAATATATCTTACCATAGATAAATCATGTGCAACAAACAAATAGGTAAGTCCCATCTCCATTTGTAGCTTTTTAAGCAAATTTACTATTTGAGCTTGAATTGACACATCCAACGCGGAAATCGGTTCATCACATACAAGAAATTCCGGCTCAATTGCAAGCGCTCTAGCGATTCCGATTCTTTGGCGCTGTCCACCTGAAAACTCATGAATATACCTATTTGCATGTTCTGACTGCAATCCGACTAAATTCAATAATTCTTGTACTTTTTCTTCTCTTTCACTTTTGCTTCCCATCATATGATGGATTCTAAGACCTTCTGCAATAATACTTCCAACTTTCATACGAGGATTTAAAGAGGCATACGGATCTTGAAAAATTGTCTGGACACTCTTGGTAAATGCTTTTCTCTCTTTTCCCCTTAATGCATGAACATCTTTTCCTTTAAATAATACTTCTCCATCAGTTTTGGCATATAATCCTGTACAAGTCCTTCCACAAGTTGTCTTGCCACACCCTGATTCTCCGACCAAACCAAGTGTTTTTCCTGCCTGTATTTCAAAAGAAACATCATCAACCGCTTTTAAAATCTGATTTTTCCCCATTGGAAAATATTTTTTTAAATTCTTTACTTGTAAAATTGGTTCCTCTATGCTTCTCTCATGCATAATGCTCCTCCTGTTTCAAAAGGATAACTTCCTTTTACTTTTTCATGATGCAACCAACAATTCGCCTTATGCCCGTTTTCAAAAACAAACTCCGGCGGAGTACAGCGCGTACAAATATTCATACAATATTTACATCTACCTGCAAATGCACAACCTTTTATCGGCAGCAACAGATCTGGTGGAGTCCCATCTATGGATATTAACTCTTTCTCTCTTTCCCCATCAAGTCTAGGAACTGCATTCAGCAAACTCCATGTATATGGGTGATGTGCATGATAAAAAATCTCCCTTCTATCCCCATACTCAACAATTTTACCAGAATACATTACTGCGATGTCGTCTGCCATATCGGCAACAACCCCTAAGTCATGTGTAATCAAAATAATTGCCGTTTGCGTTTCCCTTTGTAATTCTTTTAAAAGTCCAAGAATTTGTGCTTGTATCGTTACGTCAAGAGCCGTAGTAGGCTCATCTGCAATCAACAGTTTCGGACTACATGCCAGTGCAATTGCAATCATAGCTCTCTGACGCATTCCACCTGAAAATTCATGTGGATATTGGGAAACTCTTTTCTCCGGCTGTGGAATTCCTACTTTTCTTAAAAGTTCCACCGCCGCCTCAAGTGCTTCTTTCTTTTTCATTTTCTTATGAGTGATCAGATTTTCCGCAATTTGTTTTCCGACATTCATTGTTGGATTTAGCGCTGCAAGTGCATCTTGAAAAATCATTGCACATTCACCGCCACGATAGTTCTCCCATTCTTTTTTGGACTGTAAAACCATATTTTTTCCATCATAAAAAATCTTACTGTTTTCTTTCACAATTCCTGGTGTCTGCACTAACCCCATAAGAGCTTTGGCTGTTACTGTTTTCCCACATCCTGATTCTCCTACAATTGCCAAAGTTTTTCCTTTTTCTACTGAAAAATCAATTCCCCTCACAGCTTGTACTTCTCCAGCATAAGTATGATAGGAAACATGTAGATTTTCTACTTCAATCAATTTTTCTTTTTCTATTTTTTTCCCTTCCACAATTCTTCTCCTATTTAACCATCTTTGGCTCTAGTGCATTTCTCAGTACATCTCCCAATGCATTGAAACTTAATACTGTAAGTAATATCAACACACCCGGGAATAACGCAAGTGTAGGAACATCCATGATATGTTCCTGCGCGCTTTGAAGCATGCTTCCCCAGGATGACATTGGTAATTTCACCCCAAAGCCTAAAAAGCTTAAAGAAGATTCCGTTAAGATTGCCCGCGCAATACTGATACTTGCTGCCACAATAATTGATGGAACCATATTCGGAATGATATGAAAAAATATGATTTCCAAATTTCCCGCACCAAGATTCTTTGCGGCAAGCACAAAATCTCTTTCTTTCAATGACATAGTTTCTGCACGAACAATTCTTGCAACCCCCATCCATGAAAAAATTCCAATGATAATAATCATTGTAAAAATACTTGGGGACAAAAAGGAGTTAATAATGATAATAAGTAAAAAACTTGGAACAGACATTAGTATATCTACAAAACGCATCATCAAATTATCTGTTACCCCTCCAATATATCCACTGATTGTTCCAAATAATGTTCCTACTATAATAGATACAAGCATGGAGAAAAATCCAACAGTCAATGAAACTCTTCCTCCATATAAAGCTCTTGTAAAATAATCTCTTCCAAGACTATCCGTTCCAAAAAAATGCTCCTTACTCGGTAACTGTAACTTGCTTCTTAAATCCATTGCATCCGGATCATATGATGAAAGAGGTGCTAAAAGTGAAGCAATCATTATCACACCTAGTAAAATCAGACAAATCATTGCTAATTTATTTTCTTTTAAACTTGTCTTTAAATTATACCATACTCCTCTATCATACTCTACTTTTGAAATTTCTTGTTGATGTCCTGCCAAGAAAAAAGCATCTTCTTTTTCCATTTCTTCTTGTAGGAGATTCTTCTCAGCACTTACCAATTTTTCTTACCTCCTTGTTTAATACGAGGATCTGCAATGCCATACAACAAATCCGCAATCAGATTCCCTATAATTAAAATCAGGCACGACAACATTGTAAATGCCATAATCATAGGATAATCTCTTGAATTAATTGCACTCATTCCCAACGTTCCCATACCCGGCCAGCCAAATACGGATTCAATAATAAAAGAACCTGTTACCAAACTTGCCAGATTCATACCAGCCAATGTTATTACCGGAAGCAGACAATTTTTCAACACATGTTTCAGCATGATTTTTCTTTCTGTAATTCCTTTTGACCGTGCAGTCAATACATATTCTTCTTCTAACTGACTAATTGTATTGGAACGAATATACCTAGTAAATACTGACATATTTCCAATACTTAAAACAATTCCTGGCAAGATGAGATGTTTTGCCACATCGAAAACGGATTTCACACCTACTGTTCTCATTCCATTACTTGGGAGCCAATGTAAGTTCAAAGCAAATACAATGATTAACATAAGCCCTAGCCAAAATGCCGGAATAGAAATTCCAATATAGGCCAAAATACTGATCACTTGATCTGTCATTTTATTTTTCTTCATACCAGACCACAATCCCAACGGAATCGCCACTAAAACAGATAATACAAAAGAAGTTCCCATAAGTAATATCGTAGCTGGAAGTTTGCTAAAAATCTGTGAAGCCACTGGCTGATGATTAATCAGTGAATTCCCAAAATTTCCCTTGCATACATTTTTCAACCATGCAAAATACTGTTCTACAATTGTACCATCAAGTCCTAAATCCACTCTCAGTTCATTTATTTCTTGTTGTGTCATATCTGGCCGAATATACATATTTAACGGATCTCCGGGAGCAAAATGAATAATCATAAAAGAAAAAATTGACACAAGAATTAATACCGGTATCATTTGAACAATTCTTTTTATTATGTATCTCTTCATGTCTTTCTCCTTTAACTAAGGCAGACTGCTTCCAAATGTATTTTCATTTAAAAGCAGTCTTATTTTCTCTTCTTCTAATCAGCTCTATTCTGTCATATAAAGTTTTGTATAATCCTCAAATACAGGAACCATATTAATAGCATCGCAGCCTTCTAATTTTTTGTCCACTGCCAAGATGAATTTACAATCTGAAATCGGAACCATTGTATACGCATCTTTTATTTGCTGCTGCAGATCCGCATAAATTTCAGCACGTTTTTCTGTATCTATTGTAGCGTCTCCTTCATTCCAAAGTTTTGCGATCTCATCTGTTGAACAAAGATTTTTACTTAAAAATCCTTCCTTGCTGAACATGTATTCATCTCCCTGATTATCCCCATTAGTAGAATAACCATTCAAACCAAGATCCCAATCTCCTGCATCTGTATAGAAGAATTTTTCAAAAAATCCTTGTGTTTCATATCCTGTGATTTCCACATTAATTCCCACTTCTTTAAGCTGTTGCTGAATCACAAGCGCACAATCTTCCATATTCGCTCTGCTGGAATTATAAACTAACTTTAATGTTTTCCCTTCCAATCCTGAAGACTGAACTAATTTCTTTGCTTCTTCAATATTGTATTCATATCCATCAATATCTTCATAGTAGAAATTTTGTTCACAGAATACCGTTTTTGCCGGAACTGCAATATCTTCCGAACCATAAGCTCCTTCTACAATTGCTGATACATCTAAAGCTGCTGCAATTGCTTTTCTTGCTTCTATATCTTTCATCAATTCACTGTTTGCATTGAATCCCATATAGTTGATTCTTCCTTCATCTAAGGTTACAAGTTCATATCTATCATCTGCAGCATATTTTTCATATTTATCTACAGTAGAGACTCTCATTATATTTAACTCTCCATTTTCAAATGCAATTTCCTGAGCACTTTCATTTGGCATAATTTTAAAAATTACCGAATCTAAATTTACTTCTTTATAGTAATCATCAAATTTTTCTAAAGTAAGACTTTCTCCTTGTTTCCATTCCTTTACTTTATAAGGGCCAGAACCTACTCCTTGTGTCATATTCAACTTAGAAGACGCAATATTTGCTTCCCCTTCATATACATGTTTCGGAAGTAATTTCATTCCACCAAGTGTTGCATCATAAGATGCTGAAACCTCAGGTAACACCACTTTAAAGGTAAGATCATCTACTTTTTCTACAGATACTGGTTTTCGATTAACCATTGTACCACTAGAAGTTTTATTCTCTTTATCCATACGAAATTCGAAATTCCAAATCACATCATCTGCAGTAATCGGCTCTCCATCATGCCATTTCAAACCATCACGAAGCTTTACAGTGATTGTCTTTCCGTCTTCTGATACCTCTCTGCTTTCTGCCAAATAATATCTTACTTCATCTTTTGAAACTACATAAAGCGGATCGTATACTGGTTTGAGCATTGTCATCCCTTCATCACCAGTTTCATATAAAATATTCAAGCTGGAAATATCCGTTGGCATTGCTCTTACCACAGAACCACCTGCTACTTTTTTCCCCTCTTTTTCTTCTTTCTGGGCTACTACCTTATCCTTACCCACTGTCTCTTTAGATTCTTCTTTGTTGCCACATCCTGATGCAACTAATCCCATTGTCATAGCCAGCACCAGCAACATACTAAATCTTTTTTTCATCTTGTTCTCCTCTCTCCCTGCTATACATTGTTTTTCTGCTTTCAAATTAATGAAGTTTGATTATCTTCAGCTGCTATTTTTTTCGCATAACTTCCTTAGAATGATATACCTC
>ERZ1036412.453-NODE-453-length-29598-cov-56.657753_pt1 | contig 29598 bp, 26 predicted proteins | sample MGYA00514218_ERZ1036412 | MGnify/ENA primary metagenome ERZ1036412 (study PRJEB33795, sample SAMN09464944) | human gut metagenome | host: Homo sapiens | place: USA: Stanford, California | collected 2016-11 | study: EMG produced TPA metagenomics assembly of the... | reverse complement strand
ATAGAATTGGGGCGGGATTTTAACAAATCCCACCCCAACTATTGACAAAGAGCCCTTTAATAGAGGCTTATTATTAAAAATACAGTAAATTAGATACTACACCGGCCTGATTAAATTGTTTTCAAAAAAAGTGTCAAAAGTATTTGTTGCGCCTCCGTGTTCAACAATTTTTCCATCCACTACTTTATCAATATCAACCCCTGTAATAGTGAGTTTCTTATTCGTTGGTTTAATACCAATAAACTCTCCCTTATGAGTCCCCTGCATAATAAATTCAGAGATAACATAATCGCCATCTGCATACTGCTTAATAATGTTCATAGTGTAGTCCGGATAAGTCTTTTTTACCTCGGCTAAATGCTGTCTCATACCGTCTAATCCAAGCGGTACCATTTTTTCTCCAACTTTCAGTACGCAATCCTCCGAAATATATTGGGAAAGCTCATCCAGTAAATTATTTGAAACAATTACCTCATAAAAATATTTTACAAGCTTTTTCTTCTCCACAATACTCACCTTTTAAACTGTGCTTTGGGTATCATTCAAGCAGCTCCAATGCTCACAGATTTTCCCCTTCACTTTAATGTAAAATCCTAAGAACCATCTTCTGGCAGGGATACTCAAATACAGTCAATTTTTCATCATCTGCAAATCCACAAGCATGATAACATGCCCTGGCAGGTGTCCCTTTTGGGTCGCCGTCTTGGAATGTAACGACGGAAATAATATCTCCCACAGTAAACCACTCCGTCATTTTCTCAATCAATCTTTTAGCAACACCTTTCTTTCGATACTCAGGATGTACGGCAAGAAAAGACAATTCTTTTTCTCCCCTTGAACACATAAGCATTCCTGCAATTCTACCATCTTTTTCTTCCATAATTACTTCATCATTGCTGATGGCACTATATACTGCTTCTAAAAATTCCTTTTCTTTATACCCGGCAAAATCATCTTTTACCAGTTCCATCATGGATAGTATTTGACCTTCATCGTTCTTTGTTACATACCTTATCATGATCTTTCCTGCTTTCCATATCATAAATAGAACATTGCCCCGGAATCCACATAGTCCAATTTACGATAAATATGCCGTGCCGCTTTTTTCGACAAGGAAGATGTCATAATTAAGTTTAAACAGCATATTCATAAACACGGCGTTTAACCCAGAACAGATTTCACCGAAGCCAACCTATTTTCACATGCTCTCCTCTGTATATTCTAAACCATTCTCCTGGCACCACTCAATCGCCAGTTCCCTGTAATATTTCGCCTGAAAATTATACCACTGCTGTGTAATCCCCATTCTATCAATCATATCGTCAAATCTCCTGAACGCGCCCCGCCCCCGTATGGCATAGCCCAATTCTTCCGCCTTTTTACCTTTTAAAGTCCAGATAAATTCTTCCATGATATGATATTCGTGAATTTCAAATTTTGTCGGAAGCCTTAAATAACGTCCCAAGTTTTCTTCAATTTCATGATCCAGTCCCTTATTATCCAGACCAGTAACCAGTTCATCTACAAGGAATACACTTTCTCCTGTTTCCAGATCCAAAAAATATGTGTAATTATCATCTGCCATTTCGATCGCATCCAAAATGACATTTAAATTTACTTTCATTGCTAAACCTCCTGTCTTTTGTGAATTAACCATTAAATTTAAGACTAATAAAATGTGGCTGCTCAGCTTTTTAAATCACGGTTTATTTCAATAAGTATAACATAATGAGAAGAAAGATTCAGTAATTTTTCACTTTCATCGTGAAGTCCTATAATGAATTTTAAGTTCTATCCCCTTTCCCCTATCTTTGGAAACTTATCCAACTCACCTCACGTTAAAACACAACTCCATTTGCTCCAAATAATTCCGCTTTCCCGTATAGAATTAAGGTTTCCGCACGAGAAACACGGCGGTTTCAATATGTGGTGGAAGGTGTCTTTTATGCTACATGGCAAAAGCTTCGCCACAACATTTTGTTATAGAGTGCCTGATTTGCAGTTTTACCCCTCTTGGTAAAATTTTTATTCCACCATGTGGTGCTTTTTTCATTGAACGAAGATAATAATTCACTTTCCAAAATTCTTCAAGTTGTATTACTCGCTCAATAAAATAAAACAAATCTTTATTTTCACTCATAGCCTCCCCTTTTCCGCCACTCATTAAGAATATAATTTAACGCTATTCCCGTATGTAGCCGCTGCTTATATAAAGCAGTTTTGTTTTCATTGTCTGTTTGAATATAATTGTATCTGTCAATAGCGTTCACATGGTCATTTACCAATTCTTGGTGATTTTCTAAATAATCTTCAAAAGCTAACCGCTCATCTTCTGATTGATAAAATATGACAATATCTTTGAGGTCGTCAAATGCATACCTTTGGTCGCTATTTTCCTTGTCATAAAGAAAAGATAAAACATGATAATGATTACTTCCCAAAATGTAGTATTTGTAGCTGAATTTGCTATTTGTCCTATATGTGTCGTGACAAACAAATCCCCATTTCGGAGTTGGTATTAGTAGCCGCCCACTATCTAACACAGCAATCTGATAACTATCAAGAATTGTTTGTTGGTATTTAATATTGAGTGTTCCAAAAGATGTGCGCTCATTTGTCATAGCAAAAGAATAGAACTCGTCTCGATCTAAGTTATCATCTTCATCTTGAATGATTTCAATGGTATATTCCGGCTTATTAATATTGTAGAAAACATTTTCACTTTCAGTCCATTCCAATTTATTATGTAGTCGGTCATAAATATAAGCCAAAGGCGATTTAGTTAGACCTAATCTTTTTCGCCAAAGATTTTCTATATCCGAAATATCTGCATTACTATTGTCAGGCGTGTTCTTGTCTTCAATACGCAAATAAATACAACCCTCGCGCATTTTCCCATACGTTCTTTTCAAATATATTGGTGTTTTATCTGTATTGTAAATAATCAAAACGTCAATATCAACGTCATAATATTGAATTGTTTCTACTGATATTTTAGGATAATTGTCACCCGCAAAATGTAAGTTTGAAATTGCTTCTATAATGTCAGCCTGTTTACGCCGAATTCCTTTCATACCCGTAACTTGCAAATCATCAGAAACGCCAAAAATGATATAACAATTTTCATCATGCACAGTGTTTGCGAAACAAATAATATCTTTGACTAGTGTTGACGTTTCACTATGCCACTTGTTTGAAGTCCCAACACTCACCCTCTTTTCCTTGCGCTATAAAAGAATTGATAAGTTGCTTAATTGAATGGTATTGAAGCTTTGACATAGATGTATCCCTCGCAATAAAATAGATTTTGAATAATTTTAACATATAAACGCAAATTTTTATACCAAAAGCACATTACATAGGTTTAGCAACTCGTTTCCCTTTTGCCATATAGTAAGGGTTTTGCCAGATTGTATCTCATGTCCAACAAAATCCTCATTTTCAAACTGTCCGGCGTTATCCCCGTCCCCCTATCTACGAAAACTTATCCATCTCACCTTCCGCAGAAACACAACTCCATATCACACTAAAAACCCATAAACGCCCGTAATATCAAGGCTTCCGCACGAGCAACGCCACTGTCTCAACATGCGGTAGAACAGATGTTTTATACTACATGGCAAAAATATTTTCATTACATTGCGGAGGGTCAAATTTCTTCGTGATTTTAACCCCTCCTACCCCTTTTGTACGAAAATCACCTCTTTATGAATGTACCTATTCCTTAGAGTCAATTGTTCTTAATTTTTAAGCAAATTCATTGTGTTACATTTATTAATGCCTTACATAATTTACTTGTGATGGATTGAAGGCACATTCCACGATATTATACTTTTTTAAAAATAAATTCATATCAACTTCACTAATCTGATTACAAGGACCAGCAATTATCTCTTTTATTAATTTATTAGTCTTATCAATTTCACTAAATGAAATCTCTAAATAAGGGACTATATTCTTTGAAGTCACCTGAAAATTCAAGCGTTCATTTATAAACTCTAAAGCTACCTGATTCCATTGCTCATCATTTCCTAGCATTTTCACTAACTCTACTTTATCCGTTTCTTTATTAATTGGGTTATCTAAATATAATCGCCATTCGCACTCTTCTTTAAAACCGTTCATTTTATAACATACGGTTTCATTTATTTGTTGCAAAATATTAAAGCGTATATTTTCAAATATATAATTACCAAATTCTAACCCATCTTCGATTATCACATTCCCTTCCATTTTTGCATTTAACACAGTATTAATAATGAACAAAATCTCCTTGGCACTGTTATAGATTAACTGTTTACGTTCCTCTGGTGAAAGATATATTACTTTTTCTAGCCTGAGTAAACTACTATTTTGTGCATATTTTTCTAACATGTTAAAATCAAAACCTAGCGCAACTCCTTGAGCATCATTAGCATATCCTCTCCATTGGCTTAACAAATCCCCTTCTTCTGAAAAACAAACTACATATGTTGATATATTACCGCTGTGAATCAATTTTGTAACTTCTTTCTCCAAATCTTTTACAAAATGCTGCCATGCAATACTATTTCTTTTTTTATTATAACAAAATTCATAATCAAACCCGTTAAAATCATTATAGATATTTAACAATTCATCAAAAAATTCTGGAAACAAAATATTCATTTCAAAGGAATCATTACTCTTTATAATATCAGATAAACGAATAGTTTTTCCTTTAAGGATATTATATGCTTTTTCATTGCTACAATAATGATATAAAATATTATTTTTCATGTATATATTCTCCTTAGTAGAAAATTTATATTTCAGATAAACCGTTTATAACAAAAGCCGTTCAATAATGAGATAATTAGGACTTGATAATTGTTCTGTTACAGAGTTTAGTTTTATCCATGTAATATATCTTTTGCCAAAACGTAGAAGGTGCCAGATTGTATCTTATGTCCGACAAAACCCTCATTTTCAAACTCTAGGGCGTTATCCCCGTCCCCTTATCTGCGGAAACTTATCCATCTCACCTTCCGCAAAAACACAACTCCATTTCCCACTAAAAATCCCTCAAACCCGCCTAAAATCAAGGTTTCCGCACGAGAAGCACGGCGGTTTCAACATGTGTTAAGTGGGTAAAAATGATATCCAAAGTACATAATTATCCCTTGGAGTAGTTGTTCCTCTCATTTCGTTATGTCCCAAAAATAATGGTTCATCGTAAAGCAGATATTTTACGTATCTATCCCACACTAAATTAACTCTCTAAGGTATTCACTTTATTTACTTACCGTTTTTTAATTCATTGAATTCAGTCAACCTTTTCACTATCCATTTTATCTTGTTTCGATCACATTGAATTCTTTTAATTACTTCTTCTTTAAGTAATTTTTCTACATATTCTCTTACTTTTGACAGAGTCATCCCTGCTCTCTCAGCTATCTGCTCCTGTGTTGCTTCTGGATCCACAGTCATTTCTATGAGAATTTTATCTTTTACTGAACCACACTTATGTGAATCCAAATAATTTAGAACAGTATCCGCAATGGCTCTTGCAAGTATAGGAGGAACAGCATTTCCTACCTGCTGATACTGAGAATCCTTTGTTCCCTTAAAAACAAAACTATCAGGAAATGTCTGCAGTCTTGCCGCCTCTCTTACACTTAGAGCTCTACTTTTTGCCGGATGAACCCACATGGATTTTCTCACATTTACGACTGTTCCAGATGGCTCGTCATACTTTAGTTTCAAGTAAATTGTGCTTTGTGTTCTTTTTCCATCTGAATATGTACTCTTCAATTCATGAGGAAGCGTGTGAAAATTCCCCCCTTCCTCCAGTGCATCAAATCGTTCTTTTGCAGTCTTGCCTGTGGCAGTATTGACATGGTTATACAAAATATCACTATCTCGAAGGAGCCGCAGTAAATCATTATCACTACAATCTATTTGACCCAAAGGGATTCCCGGAGCAAATGGATCTGCCGAAGGAGTAATTTGCTCAAGGTCTTCTATTGCCTGACGAACAGTACGGTAGCTACTCTCCGCAAAACTCCCCACAGGCAATTGAGGTTTCTCCCCAATTCTGCTCCCGATTATAATGAATCTTTCTCTTCTCTGTGGCGCCCCAAAATCAGCAGCATTTAATGTCGCACAGGCAATTTTATATGGGAATTGTTCATGTTCAAGAGTTTTTTGGATATAATCCAATACGGAATATGAGCTGACCTTTACACGCACTCCCCTATCCCATATAAAATCGCCCTTCTTAATATTGTTATTCTCCAGTTCTGCATACTTCAAGTACATCCGTTGTAAACTTACCGCAACTTTTATAGCCTCTGTTAATTCCACAGATTCGTCAGGATTCTCGTAATTTTTCAGCAGGGCCGCATACAATGCTTCATATACTTCTCCGATTTCATCTGCTGGAATGCACCGTTCCTCACTCTCCGCATATTTTCTAAGAATATTATTATATTTTTCAAAGGTTTTTTTAAACTTGTCCTTGTTACCGATTCTTTTAAATAATATATTAACTGCATGAAAAAATTTCCCATCCCATAAATACTCCTTGTATTCACGAAATGATATCTTTACGCTTTCCAACAATCCGTCAAGTCCTTTAAACGATTTTGACAACTCCAAAATATCATCGTTACACCGAATTTGCAGACTTTGGATAATTTCCTCATCGTCTTCAGTACAATAAAAGCGATGGACATCTGACTTCAGCATGCTGACATTCTCCATCACAAACATGGATGGCTTTAATGCAACGACAGCTCTCACATATTCTTTTACCAAAACATTGTTCATACTGATTGTTGCCCTCTGTCTGTTTGCATTTGAAAACCCCTGACAAGGCGGCCCTCCAATGACCACATCGATTGCACCATATTTGCGCCTAATATCTCTATAATCAATTCCCCTAACATCGCTGAGAATTTCAGTGTCTAGATGCTTAGAATGATAAGTATCCCTTGCATTTGCGTTATTTTCTGCCGCCATTACAATATTGAATTTTCCAGTTTGCCAAAAGCCAAGGCTTAACCCACCAGCTCCAGCAAACAAGTCAATAATCTTGTACATTTTTATTCCTTTCATACAGCTTACTTTTTTCAAAGCGGCTTTGGAGTAGTGCCCAGCATTCTTCTTTCTTACACCACTGCCCTATATTTACTCCGGATACAGTGGGACTCTGAAAATGCTGCCATACAAAATCTGCCGCTTCCGGAATTATCTCCAACAATTCATCCGAAAGTGTTTGTGATTTCCATATATCCTGTAAGTTGACATGCTCACAGAAATATTTTCCAATCAGTGCAACTGTGTAATAATCCTGTTGTGCTTTGAACCCCCCGTATTTGGCATTGGCAATGATCTTATCCACTGCATTAAATAGAATAACTTGTGCTATCATCTCCGTATATGCCTGTACAGAGGGCTTTGGTACTTCTTCGCTTTGGATCTTCTCAGAAAAGTACACAAAGTTTGTCTCAAGTCCCTTACTAACAATATCCGGATGCCCCATCCACGCCATCATACATTTTGCCGCAACTGTTTTTGACAGACAGCGGCTCTTTGGGCATCTAATCTTAAACTGTTTCTTCGCTGCCGGAGTTAGCTGTCTGCCCAACTCAACCAAATACTGTCCTCGTGCACGCTCATAAAACCACTGATCAGCGCCCTTACCTCTCTCAACTGGAATGAATGTGGACCGTGAGATCTGTTCCATTTTGACGTGATAAGGATCATTCGCATTAAAATCAGACATATTTATTTTATTCTGGCTATTAGCATACTGAGAGATATTATGGATTATCTCATCATCCTGATCATGTTTCTTTATGACAGTTAATTTTATTTGCAAAAAAACTTTATCAAGATCCTGCTTGTTTTGAAGAGCATTATATATCGATGCTGTTGTCTGACCGCCATTAACAATCTGCCATCCAGTTATTTCATTAACAATTACCATATCTCCATGTGAAGACTCATCAACAATAATACTGTCTGCTACTGTTGATATGCCATTGTTATACGCCATAAACATCTCCGGTTCAATTGCAAGTGAATTTTTAATACCTTTATTTACTTTTCCTGTTGCCTGGAGAAAAGACCTTACATTTTTTTGGATTAAATCCTGACCTTCATCTTTATAAATCCTGGCAAGCACCTCGCCTGAAATAACCCCGACATAGCAGTCATATATATCGTTAACTGCAGGAACACGTATAAGGGTCAATGGTGCTTTGTATTTTGTCTTCAGCCTTACTACCAGCTGTTTTGAGCCATACTCTCCTGTAAATACTGCATTATAGAGTCTCTCAATATCCCAAACGTCATATTTAATCGTAGTCTTTCCCACTTTAGTATCAACAGGGACATATGACACCGCTTCATTATTGGTGATGAGAACAATTGTCACATTTTCTATCTCTTTTTTATGTGAATCTATAAATTCAAATGCCTGAAACCCTTCACCAGACTCCTCCATATACCTAAAATAATCCGTGCTGCAGAATTTATAAAATTTCAAAACTTTTTTTAACTGCCTATCAATTTCTGTTTTCCACAGCTTCCCAGGACTCTCCTTAACCTCATATACACTAACCAACAAAGTCAGTGAGTTAAAGTACTCACTATAGGCATAACCATCCAGCCGCACCTTATCTACATCTCTCTTGAAATCAAGAAAGACACAGTCAGCAAGAGATGTATCGCCGGTTTCTGTCAAATAAGAAATAAAAACATTCTTAAAAGCAGCATTGGTCGATACATATTCTCGGTTTTTCACCCCTGTCTTAATCTCTTCCCGCAATTCTGCATAGAACTCTAAAATCTTATTATTGATCATAAACTCGGCCTCCCCTTAGTGCTCGGATCAGTTGCTCTTCGGAACAAATATAAGAAGTGCAATGAGACAAGGATAATTCATAAACCACCTTGGACACGCCAATCGGAAACATGGTTCTAATAATTTTGGGAAATTCACCTGTTACCTCATATACATAAATATCTCTGATATAAAATCCTGTTACATATTGTTCTTCAATACCGTCTATGTATCCGTACTGCAGGAGTTTATCATTGAACCTTACCTTCATGGAGGAATCCCCAATTAACCTATCTCTTATTCTCGAGATAATTTCCGGCAGTTGTTCGCCTGACTGTTTACTTTTTCTCAATGCAACCGCATAGAGAAACAATCTCCCAGCTACATCCTTAGCATCCAACTGATACTCACTGGTAATCTGAACTCTGTAAGGCTCTTTCCTAGATGTTGTCTTGATCTCGACTGCATTACTACTAAAATAGAAGTCATGTGTCTCTTTTTCTCCGCCTACCCAATTAGCTACGGCTGATGTTCCAAGGGACGCTATTGCTTTTTCAAGGAATGTTAATTCTCCATACAATCCCTCCTGCAGTTCGTCCGTCATTACTAGACTTTGCTCCGATTGGAAGAATCGCTTCCACTTGATTAGTATGTTAATAACGGTGTTTATGCAGTTTTGCGAATTTAGGAGCCTGACAACAGCCTGTCTCAGATCTTCTATAACGATTTCAAAGATATAATCTTCACTTTCTGGCAGTTGAACAAATCTTACATAATACGTATCGCTCCCATATACAGGAAGCTGAGCGATATCTATTAAAATCCCCCGCCAATTAGGGAACTGAACTCCCTCCGGCAAGTCATCAAGCGAAATATAGGCTTCTCTACGCATTGATGCAATCTCGATAGAAAAGACTAACTTGATCCCATTGACATATTCCGACATGCGCGAGGCATTGCTGCCTGGATAATTCTCTCTGTTTTGGATATCCTCTTTAATAGAGGTATACATTTTAGTCGTATAGTTCATCGTTATCCCGCTCCACTGCAATCTCATTAAGACGATATGATCTCAACTGCCCTTTTCCCTGCCTATCCGGGAATACTGAGGCAAAACCAAATGGCGTCTTATGTCCAGCCATAGATTCTCGGAGTTTTCCTGCATCAGCAATTGGATAGAGCAGCAACAATCCCTTGCTAAATTCCCTGGTAGCACTTCTAACCCTTTCACTTATTCCTCTTTTCCCCTCAGATTCCAACCGTTCTTTAATTTTTTCACGTTCTCTGTCTAATTTTTTTGTATAGTCATAGTATTCATGGCCGGCAGACGTCATTGTGTGAATGGATACCATGTTACCCGCCTTAGAATCTACTCCGCTACCTTCTTTTCTATATATGCCTGCTCCGACCGACAATCCCGCAATCTGAAAATCACCTTTCCCTTCCTGACGGATGTTTATCAAGCAAATTGTCCAATCTGTAAGTCCACCCACTCTGTTCATTTCCCGAACATACTCTGCCATGTATTTACTATTTGCTCTAGATGCCGCCGCAGAAGTTTCATAACTTTCAAAGAAAGCTGCAACTAATTGACCAGAGACCTTTCTCCAGAAGTAATGACCGCCGGGCTTCTCTTTTTGGAATTCGTTTCTGTATTGTTCCGCTGTAATATGTTTTCCAATAGACTTAAGCAGCACTTCAACCACCTCAAAATTATGGTCAAAGGTTTCGCCATTAATGTCGAATACTCTGGTCTGGCTTAATTTACAGCTATAATCACGCCTTGTCTCTATGCCGTTCCGCAGTTTATTGCGGCTTGTAATAAGCAAGGTTGGATGTGTCGCAACTCTCAGCCCGAAATCTTCAGGGGTTTGATCTACCTCATCCATGTATTCAAACTGCTCTGCAAGATCCTCCGTTGCCATAGAAATATGTGAAAATGCACCATAAAGCTCACTCGTTGTAAAAAGTCTGCACGCATCTAAATATCCCGGTCGAAAACCAAACCAACGTCCCATCTGCATTAAAGTATCATATGTGTTAGAACCCCTTGTAAAATAACTAACAGTAAGTCCTTCCAGCGTTAATCCTCTAGACAATTTATCTCCACCGATAACAATAACATTAAAATTCTTTCCTTCGTGATCCTTATATATAAGTGAATCCCTGCTCTTTCCATTTATACTATATATAGTAATCTCTTTTTTTATTGAAATTCTGACAATCTCAGCCCAAATCTCACTCCATGAAATGTTAATTGCACCATCCATATAGCTCGGAAAATATTTTTTCATCTCATGGGTTGTCGGAATAAAGTCCTCTTCCCAAATACTTTTTAAGACTTCCTTTGTTTCAATATCACCGTAACGGATCTGGTTATCAAGGTCTTCATAATACTCCTTAACTTTTTTCTTCAGCTGATTTTGTTGGCTTACAAAACGAATAACATGTATCAACATGGTATTAGGTTTATTAATCTGCCCACGGCAATTTCTTAAGGCAGTCGAAACCACAAAATATCGGACAGCCTTTTTCATGTCTTCTGGTATAGGACCAACCGGATCATCTGATTTGGTTCCTTTTCCCAGATAACTGAATCCATTCTTTATTTTTCTGTATAAAGGCATGACATGAGACACTTCATCACCAGTTAATCCAAAAAATTCCCGTGCGCCAACATACATACTTGATTTAGGTGCTCTAAAAATAAAATCTCTCGGAAAAATATCGCTGCCAAACGGATTATCAGGAGTTTTCGGTTCAATAAAGATATTCGCATACGGCGTTGCAGTATATCCCACATATGACCTGGATTTGAAAAGCATAAGTAGTTTTCTTATAAGTCCATTAATTGTGGAAGGATTGTACTCATCCAAATAATTACCATCCTTGTCTCTGGTTTCTTTTGTGTTTATAGAAGCCTGGTCTGCCTCATCATCGATAATCAGTGCCGGATAATCAGATGGAATAAATTTTTTTCCATTTTCCGAATCTGCTATTGGACTTTTCTTAAAATACCCAATTATATTTCTGAGAACTGTAGCCACTTTCTTTGTAACAATTATGAATGGCGGATTCACACTCACTCCAATCGTTTTCTTAGACACATCTCCATTTTCATCACGGGTAGTAATAGATTGGAGCATAGTACCTGCTATTTGGTTCTGTCTTCCAACCCCAACACCTATACGGTTTTTAACCATTTCACTGTGCTGTAAATATTCTATGCTCGTTTCATATCCAAGAACTTCTTCATCTATCCTTGCCTGCGTCTGGCTTCTCAGGCTGTTATGAATACCTGACAAAACAATAATAATTTTGTACCCAGCGTCATATGCTTTATTAATCAGTCCTATATAATGTGCAGTTTTTCCGGATTGAACATACCCAAATACCAATCCCATACGCTCTTTTCCAGTAGAGGAATGTGGATTCGACAAAGCATTCATTACTTTATCGGTTGAATCATCTATGTCATCTATTGCACGAATACTCCATGATGGCTTAAGACGCATATAGTCATAATATCTAATCCAATACTCTGATAAAAATGACGGATCGGATTTCTGCTCTTCCCACCATTTGTCCCGCCGAATTTCTTCCGTTGTGATAGCAATCGTTGGATCTGAATATACGGTAATTTCAGACTGAAGGAACAGTCTAAGATCCACTGGTTCTGTAACTACCGGAGTAAATTTAATGATTACTTTTTGAATTGCTTCCTGAACAGACATTCCCGCTCTGAGCAATTCATCGCATTCTGTGAATATTGCTTTATATAAATCTGTTTCAGCTTTGCTCAAACCGCCAGGCAGACGAATCATACTTCTTCCTCCGTCATCTTTAGAACTATCTGTTTCAAATGCCTGTAGTTAGACATTTCCAAAAAGGTAGTCCTGATTTCTTCATTTGTGAATCCTTGTTCCTTAAATAAGGCCATATACCTTTTTAATTCGCCAACTTCAGTGCGATACTCTATGGAAGACATATCTATTTTTTGACTTTCTTCCATCTTCTGAAGTGAAGTTGTCACCCCAGACATCATGAAAGGGGCAAAGTTTTCTATAAGGGCAAGGTATGCAGCCAGAGTCTCTTTTCCACGATCATCCAACTGTTCCTTTACCTTCGTGAGCAATGTATGCTTTCTGTTGATATGAAATGTATATTTTCCATTCACCTTACGCTGCTCCCAAACATAACTTAAATTGGGTACAGTAATATTTCTGGTATATGTTCCTCGTGAATTATAAACCCTAGCAGAATTATCTACAGTATCATCTATGATACGCTCAATAGTATCCCTCACAAACAGTGGCAGTGATGCAGTTGATTTCTTGATATCAATCCCCCACAGTTCATCACTGTCTGAAGTAATATCTAACTTTATCCTTGCAAGGTTATATGCAGGTTCCTTTTTAACGTAATCAAACCATGTCCCATATACAATAAGCCTTTTGTTCCTATAAACATAAAAACCCTGGTGATAATTCCAGCCCTTAAAACCTCCTGCTTTGTTATAATCTTCTTCCGAAGCAAATTTTGTTTTATGAGGAAGGATATATGGCTGAATAACAACCAAATGGTTTCCATCATCAGAATAACAGTATTCTTCTGGCTTTTCTTCTGTAGCTCTATTATCAAGAACAAACGGATTCCATGCCGTTACAGGATTTCCCTGCAAAAAAAAAGAAATTCCCTCCTCTATAAAACGATGAAATGTAAGGCTAATATGTTTCTCTGTCCTATCTATCATTCTGTAAAATCTACTCTTTGACTTCGTGAGATTAACACTGTCAATCAGGCGATCGAGTTTTTCAATGATAACAATCGTGCCTTCCTCTTTAATCAATGGGTAATAATCAACTAACGCATCATCATCTTGAATCAGTAATTTCCAGCCATATTCTGCAACTGCTTCAAGATCCCATGTAGCATTTGAATAGACACCATCTGATTTTGTAACTACTGTCAAGCGTTTCCCGAGTGAAAATGCTGCTGTCTTCATCCCCATACCAAACCGCCCTAGATCCTTGGCCTTTCGAATTTCCGTTGGATCTGCGGAGCCAATGCGCATATTTCGTATAAGTGACTCTTTATCCATACCTTTACCATTATCTGAAATAATGATTTTTTGCTTATCCCAATCAAAATCTATATGTATTGATGCTGCCTCTGCTGAGATACTGTTATCTATAATGTCAGCGATTGCTGTCTCTTCAGTGTATCCCACTGAGCGCAAAGACATTAAAAGAAGTCTGGCTTCCGGTATAGATTCAATTATTTGCGCCATCATTACGGCTCCTTTCAGGTGTATTTCAGCTAAATCAATGCCAGTATCCATTGTGGATTATCCGAATTTGTTTTTCAATAACAAACCATCGTCCTATCTTCAAAAATAATCTCTGTACTATCCGAAAGATGACAAGAAAATTTCAATCAAATATTATACAGAACCAACATTTGTACATTACATCCTTTGTCAAGAATCTTAAATATTCATTACTCAAACTGTTCAACTCTTCTTCCTTATATCACAGACTATCACCATTTTAGAAAATCTCATATCGGGCACAGCCATAATCACTCCGCTAATACCAGCTCTAGTCGCATATCGACTTTTGTCTTATACTTATATTGTAATCGTAACACATCACAGGCAAAAATACGACTTTTTTCCTTCTTTCGTTGCAATTTTTTTTGCATAAAATTATTATATGTCAAAATAGTGAACCGATAGTACACTAAAATAGCCTCCTCCATCAAGGCGGCCTAACACTATCACAGTACATATGAACACAGAGGTAGTGTATATACCTAATTGCTTCTCCTGTTCCAATCTTTAAGCATTCTCAATTATTACAGACTGCTGTCTCTATACAATTTTGCAAAGTAATGATAATCTTGTTGTCAAGATACCCCACTGCATGTCTAGCCATACATAGAACGTTCCTTTAATAAACTTTTCACCGAATCCTCCAGCTCATAATTATGAAAAGAATTTCACTAAGTGTCGTGTTTTACAGCCTCTAACACATAGCTATAAATACTTTTCTTCTTTTTACAATTCACTTTCTATAATTATCATGTCAAAAATACACTCTTCGATTACTCCGACACATTCATCGCATTTTTTGAGATATCCTTTCCCCAAAAGCGAATTACTGTCCATCCTAAAAACAAAAGGGCTTTATTCACTTCCTCATCTCGTTCCATATTTCTTAATATCTTTTTCTTCCAATATTCAAAATTGTTCCCTTTCTCTAAACGAGGCTTTAAAATTCCCCAATCCTTTCCATGAAAAAACTCGCTGTCACAAAAAATCGCTATCTTATACTTAGTAAGTACAATATCTGGTTTTCCTGGTAATGCAGCATAGTTCTTTCTATATCGGAGCCCTCTTGCCCATAATTCTTTTCTCAATTTTAATTCAATGCTAGTGTTATTGGATTTTATATTCCGCATGTTTCTATGCCTTTGTTCTTTAGTAAGGTTATCCACTATATCAACTCCAAATCACCTAAAAAAATAACGTCATTATGAAATTTCAAAAACTTTTTTGGTGTTCTAATTTTCTTATTTGCAAAACCTAGTAACCAATCCTCTACTGTATCGCCCGAAGATGGCCTTATCTTTGATGAAACTTTGATTATGTAATCCGGAGTTACCATTATCAGACCTCGAGCAAAAGCTTTGTCATGAAGTGCATTTTATGACAAACCATTCATTGGATTTGTTCTCTCGGTCTTGCTATCTGCATTTTTTCAAGGCTTTATATGGTTTGCTACTAATAATTCTGGAACCGCTAATCCTGTAATACAGGGTTCAACACAGCAATTCTAAAAAAATACTGACCAATACGGCTTTTTACTAGTTGTTCTTTTACTTCCCCCTCAGGCAATAAGTCAATCTCTGGCTCCAACAAAACTTGATCAATTTTTTCATCAAAACCGCTATATTTTGTAGTTGACCCCCTCTATTTTCCTTTCAAACCACATTTCCTCATCATTATTACCGTCTCCACATGCCCAGTTCCCCCAAACATATCCACCGGCCAAGCCTCGACAGCCCGGTACCCATTCCCCATAAACCACCGAAGATCTCTAACAAGTGTTTCCGGCCCGCAGGAGACATAGACCACACGTTCCGGACCCATCTTGGCGACCGCGTCAATGAATTCCTTCGTACTTCCGCTTCTGGGGGGATCCATCAAAATGACGTCCACCTTTTCGCCCTTTTCCGCCATATTTACGATAAACCGTCCGGCGTCATTGCAGTAGAACTGGATATTCTTCACATCATTCATTTTTGCATTCTGTACTGCGTCACGGACTGCATCGGGGTTCAATTCCACCCCAATCACCTCTCCGGCCTTCCTGCTTGCAATCAGGCCAATGGTACCGATACCGCAATATGCATCTAAAACCTTCTCTTTTCCGGTCAGTGCAGCCAGTTGCAGGGCCTTATTGTAGAGAAGTTCCGTCTGCGCAGAATTCACCTGGTAAAACGACTTCGAAGAAATCCTGAACCGGAGTCCGCACAGCACATCCTCAATGTAGCCTCTGCCATAAAGCACGTGCTCTTTATCGCCCAGCACCATGCTTGTACTTCTATTGTTAATATTCTGAACAATCGTCGTAATCTCAGGATGCTTCTCTCTGAGAGCCTTCACGAAATTATTTTTCGACGGAAATACCGGCGAAGCCGTCACCAGTACCACCATAATTTCCCCCGTGGCAAATCCGCGTCTGACAAGAACATGCCTCAAAAAGCCATATCCTGTATCCTCATCAAATGTCCGGATCTTGAATGATTTCAGCATCCCTCTGATAGTCCCGATAATCTCATCTGCCTTCTCATCCTCAATCAGGCATTTCTCAACCGGGACAAGAATATGCGTTCCTTCTTTGTAAACGCCGGAGATCGGATTTCCCTTTCTGTCATGCCCAAATACGGCATGTACCTTATTCCGGTAATGCAGAGGCTCCTTCATCCCAATAATTGGCTTCACCGGACAGATTCCTTTTAAGAGTTCCTCCATCCGCTTCTGTTTTTCAGCGAGCTGCTGTTTGTACGGATGGTGCAGAAGCTGACATCCGCCGCACTGTTCATAAACAGGACAGGGCGAGTTCCTTTTCCTGCTGCCATTCCCGGTATTTTTTACACTTTCCTCATTCTTTCCGTCTGCTCTTTTATTCCCGAAGCGGTCTCTGCCGGAAAAATCCTTACTGTTTTTTCCACGAAAAGCTTCCTTCACCTGCTTTTGAGAGAAGTCACTCTCCCCCGCTCCGCTTTTACTGCTGCCTGCTCTGCCCTTCCTCTTATCTGTTCCATTTTCCCATTTATCGGCTCCACGCTTCTTATCCGCTCCAAGGCTCCCTATGCCTGTCCCACTCTTCCTTTTATCCATTCCGCTGTTCCCGGCATCCGCCCTGTTTTTTCTCATTTCCACTTCATTCTTCCCGGTGTCCACGCCACTCTTCCTCGTATTCGCTCCGTTCTTCCCCATATTCACACCGCTCTTCCTCGTATCCGCCCCATTCCCCTTATCAACGCGGCTCTTCCCTATCTCCGCTCTGCCCTTTCTCGTATTCACTCCGCTCTTCCTCGTTTCCGCCCCGCTCTTTCTCTCATCCGCTCCGCTCTTCCTCTTTTCCACGCCGCTCTTCCTCGTTTCCGCCCCGCTCTTCCTCGTTTCCACACTGCTCTTCCTCATTTCCGCCCCGCTCTTTCTCTCATCCGCTCCACTCTTCCTCTTTTCCGCCTCATACTTCCCAAAACCATTCCCACTTTTCTCCATTCCAGCCTCCCTTTTCAATCTCTTCCATTTACGTCCACATATTCTCAGAAAATTCAAACTTGTATCTCATGTTATCCACATTTATCGCCCATTTCATCCACTTTTCCACAACTCGTCATCTAAATCCCAGCCAATCATCCACAATTGCTAATTTATCCGGCTCAATCATCCACACTTCTGAACACTTTTTTCCACCGTTCTTTTTTAAAATGCACGGCAAATATCAATCCTCTGAGACATTCGTCTATTGCCATAGCCACCCAGACGCCCTCCAGGCCCCAGTCAAATATGATTCCGAATACCCATGCCCCGACAAAGGCAACTCCCCATTGAAAACTTACGCCGACTACTGTCGGTGTGACCGCATCTCCGACGGCGATCAGACATTTCGTCATTACTATATTGACGGCTCGTCCTATTTCCAGAAAAATTTCAATAAACAGAATCCTACGCCCCAGTGCAATGATCTCCGGATCATCCGTGAATATCAGAAAGATATAATTGCTGCCCAAGAACAGCAGAACCGCCAGGCCCACACAGGCCGCCAGAGCCACCTTCTGCGTGGCATTCACTCTTTTCTGGATTAAATCAATTTTCTTCGCCCCTATCAGATATCCCAATACAATCTGGGTTGCCGAAGCAATCGCCATCGCATAAACATAGGCCAGATTAGCGAATATACTGCAATACCCCTTTGTGACCGTCACCATCGTGCCGAAGGAATTGACAATTCCCAAAATGCACATCTGTGACATATTATAAGAGAAACTCTCCACACCGGAGGGAACCGCCAGAAGGCAGAGTTTTTTCATAATCTGAACCGGAAACGGCTTTAAAAACCGCAGTCCCAGCTTCACGTTAGTACGCTTCACAAACAGCAGGATCATCAGCCCCAGTCCCACCAGCTTACTGATATCCGTAGAAACAGCCGCACCTACTGCCCCAAGCCTCGGCATGCCGAACCAGCCGTTGATTAAAATTGCGTTTCCAATAATATTCATAACATTCATAACAATGGAAACTATCATGACTTCCTTCATCATCGCAAACGCCCTGATAATCGCGGAGAAGATTAGGTAAAGTCCCTGCACTGTGATACAAGCCCCGACGATAAGCAGATACAGCGAAGCTTCATCAAATATTTCCTCCGGCACACGAAGTGCTTTGTAAAGCGGCTTGTAACCTGCAAATACCAGAAGTGTGGACAGCAGGCTTACCACCGTGATCATCAGAATCGACACCATACAGGTTCTGGACGAATTTGCCTTATCCTCCGCCCCAAGGTATTGTGATAAAATTACCGTAGCTGCCGTAGCTGCCATGCTGAGTACAATAATCACCAGATTCATAATCTGGTTCGCATTAACAATGGATGCCACCGACTGCTGGGAAACACGGCTGACCATCATCTGGTCAATATTTCCTACCAAAAGCTGTAAAAGCAGCTCAACGAATATTGGCAGTGACATAAAAAACAGGTTCCTGTTCGTATTCATTTTATCTATATCAGTCTGATGTCTCATGGTTTTGCCCTATCTATCCTTATTTTATATTGATTTTATAATAGCTTCTTCTATTGATTTTCCCATTATTTCCTCAGTTAAATCTTATATATCTGCTATCAATCTATCGAAATATCCCAAACTTCGTTATTATAGTCGATATGCCCTGTCAAATCAATACAAACATTGATTAAAATATTGCTTTTTCGCCGTGGCTTGGTATAATAGGAGAACATATCCGTTTTTCCACAATTCAGCGCTAATTACAAGTGGACCCGTTACCGGATATATTACAAATACTGAATTTAAGTTACGGTATAACCATACAAACAATAGAAAACGTCAGCAGACTAAAAGGAGTAAGAATATGAATCCATCAGCCGCAGCCCATCAGGCTGTTTCACCGAACGAAATCTATATTGATCAGACACTGTACACCGGCCGACCGGATAATTTCACTCTCCGTCTGCCCAAAGAACAGCGTGTTTATACTCTCCTCGATTCACTGGGGCTTTCCTATACCAGGATTGATCACGACCCGACGGAGACAATCGAAAGCTGCCATGAGGTGGAACGGCTTCTGGACATCCGCATCTGCAAGAACCTGTTTCTCTGCAATGCCCAGAAAACCAGCTTTTACCTTCTGATGATGCCCGGTGACAAGAAATTCCGCACCGCAGTATTTTCCAAGAAAATGGGATGTTCCCGTCTTTCCTTTGCCGATGCCGCACATATGGAGGAGTATCTCGATATCACCCCGGGTTCTGTCAGCGTCCTCGGCCTGATGAATGATCCGGAAAACCATGTCCGCCTTGTCATTGACGAAGATATCCTGAAAGATGAATATATCGGCTGCCATCCCTGCATCAATACCTCCAGCCTGAAGATTAAAAAAGACGATTTAATCGGCAGGATCCTTCCTGCCATTCACCATGAATACACTCCGGTCGAACTGGAGTGGTGAGAGCAGCTTAACAATTAACAGCGAAAGGCGGCCGCCCTATGAAATTATCGTCATTTTTCCACCTGGCCTGTTTCAGTATTAAAACAATTCTTTTGAGGCAGAAAAATCCGATTCTCGGAACTATTATTTTGACAGATAAATGCAATCTTTCCTGTAAGCACTGCTCTGTAAATAATATTACCGCCGTCCTCCATCCCTACCGCCAAATCAGGGCCGAGATGGAAAAGCTGTACGGTATGGGCATCCGTATCCTGTTTTTTTGCGGAGGTGAGACCTTCCTATGGAATGATGGTGATAAAACGATCCGTGATCTGGTCAGAGAGGCCAGAGAGATGGGTTTCCTCATTGTAAATACGGTGACGAACGGAACCTTTCCCCTGGATTTGCCTGAGGCGGATCTTATCCTGCTGAGTCTTGACGGGGATAAAGAAAAGCACAATGAGATTCGTGGAGACACCTATGATCGGATTATGGAAAATATAAGAAATGCCTCCTCCGATAATATCTGCTTCTATATGGCAATAAACCGGATTAACAGGCATACGGTCCGTGACGTATGTATCAAAGCCAGAGACACTGATAACGTGCGGGCCGTTTCTTTTAATTTCCACACCCCTTATCCCGATACCGCAGAGCTTGCCCTTTCCAGGGAAGAAAAAGCCGGCTGCTGTGATGCCATTGCCCTGATGAAAAAGCAGGGAGCTCCTGTTTTCAACTTGCTTAGCGCATTTCCGTATATCATAAACAACAGCTTTCCAACGCCCTGCCATCAATGTATTGTAATGGAAGACGGGGAAATCAGCACCTGCGGCAGATGCATCCACAGTCCGGGCCTGTGTGAACAATGCGGCTATTTTTTCGTGGCGGAATATACCCTGCTGTTCAGCGGAAACATAAAGATCATAGCCGAACTTCTCTGTACCTATCTCAAATACATATAATGAATGCGGTGTACAAAGCAATATTTTTTATAAGACATCAGACAAAATGCATGTAAGAGTCAGCGCCAGGAGGATTTATGGGATTTGTCACTACTCTCACACGGATGTGGTTCACCAGGACGCTCCGTCCGTTTACCTTTAAAAATGAATATGATTCCCGGTTGAATTACGGGGAATGCACGGGACTTGGACTTTACGTTCATCTGCCGTTTTGCAGCCAGCTTTGTTCCTTCTGCCCTTACTGCAAGGAGCTGTATTCGGCGGAAAAATGCAGCCTCTACATTGACGCTTTAATTAAAGAAATCCACCTGAGCGCAGGACGCCAAAAGGAGAAGAAGCCGGTCACCAGCCTCTATTTTGGCGGCGGAACGCCTGCACTTGCGGCCCCCCGTCTGAAAGAAATCATTGATGCTTTGCAGGAGCATTTTATCATTACTGAAGGCATCGGCCTCGAACTGCATCCGGACAATGTGACCAATGAGACGCTCCGGCTTTTGAAAGAAGCCGGCATCACTAAAATCAGCATCGGAATCCAGTCATTTCAGGACAAATATTTAAATATCCTGGGCCGCCGCGCGTTCGATTGTAAGCGCATGGCTGAGGCTTTATCGAATTTTTCCTTTGAAACGGTCTCAATGGACTTTATATTTGCACTGCCCGGTCAGACATCAGAAGATTTGAAAAACGATATTGAAACTGCCTTTGCTAACGGAGCCAACCATATCGCAATCTATCCATTGATTGACTTCACCTTCACGGACAGCCGGATAAAGCCGCTGAAAAAGAAGGAAAAGAGAAAACTTCTGGATGAAATCACCCTCTACTGTAAAGAGATGGGATACCGACGCGATTCCATCTGGACCTTCTCCAATTCCGGCACCGCCGGATATTCATCCATGACGAGAGATAATTTCCTTGGTTTTGGCTGCTCTGCCACAACACTTTTAAAGGACCAGTTTAAAATCAACACCTTTTCTGTGGCGGAATATCAAAAAAGGATTGAGGAGGGGAAACTTCCCACTTCTCTGACTCTGCGTTTTTCCGAAAGACAGCGTATGGTGTATTACTTATTCTGGACCGCCTACAGTACCAAAGTAAATTCAAAAGACTTTGAAGTGTTTTTCAACACGCCTCTCAAAAAAGCATACGGCCCCGAGCTTTGGCTTGCTAAAAAGCTGGGATTTGCCACCGAGGAGAACGGGGAATATCGGATGACGCTCAAAGGAGCTTTCTATTATCACTACTATGAAAACTTTTATACACTTTCCTATATCGATAAAATGTGGGGGATTCTGCGCAGGGAAGCCTTTCCTGAAGAAATCCATTTTTAATCTGCCTGACAGCAGGCCGTTTAAAAAGCCAGAAAGAATATCGCTCGCGGGATTCTCCGCCTGGCGCGGGCCGCTGTGGCGACATGATTCCCAAGCGCCACAGGCATTGGCTCACTTAACAGGAGTATTTTCCCGTTAAAAAAGGGCTGTAAAAAACCTCCCCAAAAGAAAAATCGCTGAGTTCGTGAGACTTCAGCGATTTTTTTGGTATCATTAATTATGCGGCCGGCTGATATTACCGATGAAAATCATATACCACATCAGTTGAAATTACCGCCCCTTTTCATCAATGAAAATCTTTCTCCAAATCATATCCCATCACGGTCAGATAATTCTTGATTACAGCTACGGCCCCATCCACGCCAATATGAGTGGTGTTGATTACCAGGTCATAATTGTCCAGCTCCTGCCAGTCACGTCCCGTGTAATATCTGTGATAATCGCGGCGTTCCCTGTCTATCCTCTTGATATTCTTCAATACCTCTTTCTCATCGTAAAGATCCTTTTCCCTGATTCTTGCCTCCCTCACTTCGATGTCTGCATACAAATAGACGCGGAGCAGTCCCTCCATTCCGTCCAGGACATAGTTGGCGCACCTTCCGATGATGACGCAGGATTCTTCCGCCGCCAGTTTCCGGATTACCTCCGACTGGAACCGGAACAGGTTGTCGGCGGAGATCAGATCCGAACCAAAGGAGGGAGCGCCTTTTTCCGGTGTCAGACTGCTGATAATCTTATACAGCAGCTTATTTCCCGCCTTCTCGTCTGCCAGGTGAAAATAGCTTTCCTTGATTCCGCTTTCATCTGAATTCATCCTCAGGATATTCTTGTCGTAAAAACCAAGTCCCAGTTCTTCTGCCAGCCTTCTGCCGGTGTCGGCTCCGCCGCTGCCATATTGTCTTCCAATGGTGATAACTACTTTTTTCCCTGCCATAATAACGCCTCCCCTTCACATTGATCGACCTTTATTGTATCTACATTATAACACACTATCCCATTGTTTTCTATTTATTTTCCATAATATTCCTAATTCTGCTATCCGCAAAGCTTCGCAAGAACACGGTCCGCCGTCTGGCTTGTTGTAGCCGTGCCGCCGAGGTCGGGCGTCAGGACACTGCCCTCCTCTAAGACGGCCTCGATTGCGGACAGGACCCTGCTTCCCATATCCTCATGGCCGAAGAAATCCAGCATCTGGCTGGCCGACCAGATGGCCGCAAGAGGGTTGGCCTTCCCCTGCCCGGCGATATCCGGGGCAGAACCGTGAATCGGCTCAAACATCGATGGATATATCCTTTCCGGATTCAGGTTCGCACCGGCGGCAAGCCCCATTCCGCCTGCAATCGCCGCTCCCAAATCCGTCAGAATATCGCCGAACAGATTGGAGGTGACTACTATCTCAAACCGCCGTGGGTCTTTCACCATCAGCATGCTTGCGGCGTCAACCAGATAGGAGTGGGTTTCCACATCCGGGTATTCTCTGGAGACTTCCTCAAATATCTGATCCCAGAATACCATAGAGTAATTCAGTGCATTTGCCTTGCTGATACTGGTCAGGCTTTTCTTCCTCTTCCTTGCCAGCTCAAACGCATACCGGATGATTCTCTCACAGCCTGTCCTTGAGAAAACACCGTCCTGTATCACCACTTCGTTGGGCTTTCCTTTAAACAGCCAGCTTCCGCTTCCCGCATACTCCCCCTCGCTGTTTTCCCTGACAAAGAGCATGTCTATGTCTTCCCGCCGTACGTCTTTTAACGGGCAGGGTGCCCCCTTCAGAAGCGTGATCGGCCTCAGATTCACGTACTGGTCAAAGCTTTTCCTGATTGTCAGCAGCAAATCCCACAGGGAAATATGATCCGGCACGCCGGGATAGCCTACCGCACCAAGATAAATCGCGTCAAATTTCTCTAAGCGGCTGATCCCGCCCTCCTCCATCATTCTGCCATGTTTCAGGTAATACCCGCATCCCCAGGGAAACCAGGTAAATTCAAACCGGAAACCTCCGTCCAGCCGGGCTGCCTCCTCCAAAACGCGCACGCCTTCCCGAATCACTTCCGGGCCGACCCCATCTCCCGGAATCACCGCTATTTTATGTACATCCATCCTGTTTCTCCTCCCTCTTTACCGCGTTCTTCATTTACACTTATCATACTATACCTTCCGGTCGGGTTCAATTCCATTTATCAGTAACAATTCAGACAGCATAAGCTGTGTTACTGTTACATTGCTCTGTCTATTAGATAAAAAGAAGGGAAAGGGTTCCAAAGCCGGAACCGGTTCCCTTTTCCCAGCGGCAGTCTTTCCCTGCATGTTATCAGTAAACAGCCGGGCCGTGGACCAGAACTGTGGAAAAGCCGTTTCTTCGCAGCTCCTGTTCCATTTTCACCGCATTATCCATCTCTTTAAACGCTCCGACCCTGACCTTATATAACCCGTCTTCCAATACCAGATATGCCGGAAATCCTTCTGATTTCAATTCCTCAAGCTGCTGTTCAGCCAGAGAACGGATACGGTAGGCTCCTGTCTGGATCATGTAATAATAGTTCTCTTCCTGCTGTTTTACAACATCCAGTATCCCGGTTGCGATAGCTCCGGCTATTTCCTCAAACTGTGCGTCAAATTTGGCATTGTCCTCAGGATTATCAATAAATCCGGCCTCAACAAGCACTGCCGGCATCTGGGTTTTGCGAAGCACGACCAGCCCCGGCCTTTCAAATGTTCCCAGATCCGTAAAGCCGGTTCTGGCAAGTTCCCTGTTGATGGACTGCGCCAGCTCAGCTGCAAGTCCTTCTTCTTTATACACCAGCGTCATTGTCCCTGAGCCGGTGCCGGGTTCTGCGGCAGCATTGCGGTGAATGGAAACAAAGAAGTCGGCCTCGGCCTCATTGGCCATATCCGCCTTTTCATAGGGCGTATCATATACATCCGTAACCCTTGTAAAAATCACTTCCACTCCGTTGTTTTCCAATATATCACCAACAGCCAGCGCCAGCCGCAGATTGTCGTCCTTTTCCTGTCTTCCTTCGAAAACAGCTCCCGGATCGTATTCGCCGCCATGGCCTGCATCTATAACCACTCTCTGTCTTATATCCAAAAGAAAAACTCCTCTCACATACCTTTGTACTATTAAAGTATGTGAAAAGAGTTAAAAGGTTACTGCTCCTGCCGATGTTGGTAACAGTTCATACCGTCTGAACTGTTACTGATATTCACCGTGGAAGACTTCAACCGCAGGCCCTGTCATATAGACGGTATCTTTCTCGCGGTCCCAGGCAATCGTGAGCGTGCCTCCCAGCAGCTCCACCTCCACTGTATCGTCCGTACAGCCGGCCAGTATGGCTGCCACTGCAACGGCACAGGCGCCTGTCCCGCAGGCCATGGTTTCACCTGAACCGCGCTCCCACACGCGCATCTTGACATGCCCGCGGTCAATTACTCTGATAAATTCCGTATTGGTTCTGTCCGGGAATCTCTCATGGTTCTCAAAGTCGGGACCAATCTTCTCCAGGTCAAGCGTCTCGATGGGCTCCTCAAATTCATCTTCAAACACTACCGCATGCGGATTCCCCATGGATATACCGATAAACCGATAGCTCTTTCCCTTTATCTCCAACTCTTCGAACAGTTCCGAAGTCTGAACCGGTTTTCCCATATCCACGGTGACAGCCGTGACTTTCCCATTCTCCACCTTCATATCAAGATATTTAATCCCGGATGCCGTCTCCACGCTGATACGGGGCTTATCCACTATTTTGTGATCATAGGCATATTTTCCCACGCAGCGCACTCCGTTGCCGCACATTGCGCCTCTGGTGCCGTCCAGATTATACATATCCATCTGACAGTCGGCCACTTCAGACGGTTTGATAAGAATCAGGCCGTCTGAGCCAATCCCAAAGTGGCGGTCGCTGACGGCAATCGCCATGCTGCACGGATCATCCACCTTTTCCTCAAAACAGTTCACATATACGTAATCATTGCCAATTCCCTGCATTTTCGTAAATTTCATCTTTTCCTCCCTGGGTCATTGATACAGACTTAATACCATCCTTGCCGCCTCCGCAATCCCGGTGCCGCTGTCCATGCTGCACTTCTGCAAATACCTGTGGGCGTCCGGTTCCGTCATGCTGTTTCGGCTGATCAGGACGGCTTTAGCCTGGGCAATGACCTTTGTGTCTTCCTCGCTTCTTTCCTGCGGCCGGCTTTTTCTCTGTCTGCGTTTCTCCGACTGCATCCGTTCAATCATGCGCACGCTGGAAATCAGGTCACATACCTTAAACGGGGCCGGGAGATATACAATCTCCCCCATATTTTCACCGCTCCATTTTGCCGGCGATGCAATCAGGAGCATATCGAACCCGGACGGAAGCTGACGGTAAAGCTGACGGCAGGTCATATCGCCAAACCGGAAACCGCCGACCACAATTCCGCTTCTCAAATCGTCCGCGTGAGCCAAAACCTGAGAACCGGAAGTGCAGGACGCCGTCACTTGAAGTCCATTCTTTATTAATATGTTTTTAATATTCCTTCCATCTTCCGGTCTGGAAAATGCCACTATGATATTGATCACACAGTTTCACCTCACTGTTTCATGCCACCCCCGTGCCCCTGTTAACAGCGGTAAAGATATTCTTTCATCTCCCAGTCGGTCACATGGGAACAGAAGCGGTCCCATTCCTCCTGCTTGCCTTCTTTATACATCCTGCAAAGCTTTTCCCCGAATGAAGATTTTGCAAATGTATTATTGTCAAGCTCTCTCAGGACGACTCCCAGAGTCTCCGGAAATTCCGTCTTTCCATCGCGGGCCTCCGTCTGAAGCTTTTGTACGATTCCGTCGATTCCCGCCGCCGTAATAGCAGCCAATGCGAGATAGGGATTGGCAGCCGGATCCGGATAGAGCGCCGTAATGCGGCAGTTGCCTTCCTTATCCTCTGAAAATCGGACCACCTTGTCGGTTCCGTCTTCCCATGCCGCTGCCGGGAACTCCGGCTGGAAAATGCCTCTCTTTCCCGCTGCCAGACGCTTATATGAATTAATCAATGGGTTGGTAAAGATCATCATATCCCATAAATGTTTTAATATACCGGCCCTGAAATATCCGGCCGCCTCCCGGGCTGTCCTGCCTTCCTTATCCCTGAGGGTGATTCCGACATGCAGGCCGGAACCGTCGCTGTCCCTGTCCGGTTTTGGCAGGAAGGTTGCATGAAGGCCGTGACGTTTTGCGATTCTTTTTACCGCCGTTTTAAATGTCTGGAGGTAATCTGCCGCCTCTGTCCCGCACCTTGCCGGAATCAGGAAGCCGTGCTGACCCGGTGTAAGGCCGTGGTGGCTGCTTTCCGCCTCCATCCCCGCCTCCGCCAGGCTCAGCATGATATCGCGGCGAACGCTCTCCGCAAGATCAATGGGGCCTGCATCGTAATATCCGGCCACCTCATGCGTAATCGTTGTCGGCCTTCCCTCATCGTCCGAGTGGAATAGGTAAAATTCGCACTGAAAATCAAAATAAATCTGCAGCCCCAGCTTTTCAAGCCGGCTCACCGTCTCCTTCAGAAGTCCCCTGGTATCCGCCCACGACGGGTTTCCGTCAGGATCCATGACATCGCAGATGACTCCGGCCACGTTTTCCTGTCCTGAATCCCACGGCAGGATCTGATATGTTGTCATGTCGGGCTTTAAGTAAAGCTCCATATTCCCGGCCCTGTCCTTTAAAGTTTCAGAATCGGGTGCCGCTCCTTCGCATCTAAGGCCTCCCAGAGCATAACGGTTGATTGCATAGCCCTCTTTTATTGCCTTCTCTGCCTGCCCTCCGGTCATCTCCACCATCTTGAGCTGGCCAAATAAATCTGTAAACTGCAGTTTTAACAGATCCACTTCTTCCTCTGAAAAACATCCGTTTCTTCTCTCTTTTTCCATATCCATATCTCCTTAAGCGAAACAACAGCCTGCACGCTCCGCGCACAGGTCACCGCCTTCAACGCCAAAGGGAGCCGTACCGGCACCGGTTCAGCTCCCCGACCTGCTTAAACTATAGCAGTCTGTTTTTTTTCTGTCAATTATTTTTTTACCTGCATGGCGCGCAGTTTTTCCGTCATTTCATTTCCCAGGGTGATGGTTCCCACATGGCCGACCTCGCCCACCATATAGACCGTACCGTCCTCTTTAATCTCCACCTCAAGGATTCCGCCAGGCATATGTACATACATGTTATTGTCCGCAAGCCCCAGCCTTAGGGCTGCACAGGCCGCCGCGCAGGCGCAGCTTCCTGAGGCCAGCGTATATCCTGCGCCTCTTTCATATATCTCAATCTGTATATTGGTTCTGTCCAGCACATTCAAAAGCTGCGTGTTCACCTTCTCCGGAAAGTAATCGGCATTTTCCGAATGTTCACCGATTCTGCATACCTGATCCTTGGATATCTCGCTCATCCAGATAACGCAGTGTGGATTTCCCAGGGAAAGACAGGTGGTTACATACGGTATCTTCCCGAACATCATGGTCTGGTTCACCATCTCACGGCGCTCCCCTGTCACCGGAATCTCATCACTCCAGAAAGAAGGCCGCCCCATGGATATCTTAACCCTTGTTCCCTCCTCATTGAGGTAAAAGACATTCTCCTCGCCGCTTATCGTCATCCAGGAAACACTGGTCTTCTGTACATACCCGGCATCCTTCAGATATTTTGCAAAAATACCCATTCCGTTTCCGCTCTTAGGTACCTCGCTGCCGTCCGGATTTAAAATTTTAACATACATTTTCTCCTGATCCAGATATGGCCCCGCGAGAATCCCGTCCGAGCCAACTCCAAAGTTTCTGTCGCAGATCAGCCTGATATTCTCCTCATTCAGCTTCATCTCATTCTTATTCGGATCATATACAAGATAATCATTCCCCATACAATGGTACTTCTCAAATGTAACCTTCTTCATCGGCGTATCCTCCCAACTTCAACGCTTGACAGCAGTTCATAGTCTGCTCTGCCGGCTGCCCTGCTGTTATGCCCTGAGGACATTAACAGACGCACTCCTCTTTATACCCATTATATACTGATATAAAATAAATTTCTATAAATATTGTGCTTCAAATCTTACAAATAATGCTATAATGGTAATAGTGCAGACGGGCGGCTGCTAAAGCAAATTGGAGATTTAACTGAGGTTGGGAGGACGCGTCCGAAACGGACCATGTCCGGTGTGGTGAGGGATATGACTGAGTCTTCCGTCCCCGTGGGAAGTTGGTTGTGGAGGGGGAATCCGGCCG
>ERZ1036412.445-NODE-445-length-30332-cov-4.322522_pt1 | contig 30332 bp, 24 predicted proteins | sample MGYA00514218_ERZ1036412 | MGnify/ENA primary metagenome ERZ1036412 (study PRJEB33795, sample SAMN09464944) | human gut metagenome | host: Homo sapiens | place: USA: Stanford, California | collected 2016-11 | study: EMG produced TPA metagenomics assembly of the... | reverse complement strand
GTATGTATGCACCGGTGCAGCCTGGATACCGGGCAGGCCGGCATCTGCCGGGCCAGGGGAAACCGGGGCAATGGAATCATACCATTAAATTACGGCAAACTCACATCCATGGCCCTGGACCCGGTGGAGAAGAAGCCGCTTCGCAGGTTCTGTCCGGGCAGCATGATTCTGTCCGTGGGCAGCTTTGGATGCAATTTAAAATGTCCCTTCTGCCAGAACCATGAGATATCCATGGCAGGTGAGGCGGACAGCCGGATTGTCCCGGTGACCCCAAAACAGCTGGCGGAAAAGGCCGCGGACCTTAGAGCCAGGGGGAATATAGGCGTGGCCTATACCTACAATGAGCCCATGGTAGGATGGGAGTTTGTCCGGGATACGGCCCGCCTTGTGAGGGGGGCCGGGATGAAAAATGTGATTGTGACCAATGGGAGCGTAAGCGGTAAGGTCCTGGATGAAGTGCTGCCCTTCACGGATGCCATGAATATAGACCTGAAAGGTTTTACGGATTGTTATTACGGGAAACTGGGAGGCAGCCTGGAGGTGGTGAAGCATTTCATAGAGCAGGCGGCCGCCGGATGCCATGTGGAGCTTACGACCTTGATTGTGCCTGGTGAAAATGATTCAGAAGCAGAGATAAGGGAACTTGCTGCCTGGGTTGCGTCTGTGGATCCACGGATTCCCCTTCATATTACCAGGTTTTTCCCCAGGTGGAAGATGACGGACCGGGATGCAACGGATATCCGCCATCTGTATGCGCTGGTCAGGGCTGCCCGGGAAAGCCTGGAGTACGTATTTGCCGGTAACTGTTAATGCCCTCATGAATACCCTCATTTCATGAATACCTTCATCAATCATCCCATCCTGTTAACCGTCTGGACAAAAGGCAGCCTTATGCCTGTCCTGGTAACCTGTATGATGGATTCGCATATAATGGAAGTAACGGACGTGAATGCACTGCCGCCGAAAGCCTGGCAGTGCATTTGCTGTATGCGACAGGGGGAGAGTAGAATGTATCACAATCAAATGGACAGATGTAACTTTGATGATGGTAATGATTGCATGCCTCGGGAATGTGATTGTTATTGCTGCCGCGGGCCTGCCGGTCCGGCAGGTCCTCAAGGGGCGCCTGGGCCGGAAGGCCCTCAGGGAGCGCCGGGTCCCGCTGGCCTCCGGGGAGCGACTGGCCCTGCCGGTTCCCGCGGGCTGCCAGGCCCCCAGGGAGTGCCGGGTCCCCAGGGAATGACAAGTCCCCGTGGAGTGGCCGGCCCTCAGGGGGTGACCGGCCCCCAAGGGGTGCCAGGCCTCCGGGGAATGACAGGTCCCCGTGGAGTGACCGGCCCCCAGGGGGTGACCGGCCCCCAAGGGGTGTCAGGCCTCCAGGGAGCGACAGGTCCCCAGGGAGTGACCGGCCCCCAGGGAGTGCCGGGTCCCCAGGGGATACCAGGTCCTCAGGGAGTGCTGGGTCCCCGTGGGGCGACCGGCCCCCAGGGGGTGACAGGTCCCCAGGGAGTGACCGGCGCTCAGGGAGCAGCAGGCCCTCAGGGAGCCACAGGTCCCCGTGGAGTGACCGGCCCCCAGGGGGTGACAGGTCCCCAGGGGGTGACCGGCCCCCAGGGAGTGCCGGGGCCTCAGGGAGCGGCAGGTCCCCGTGGGGCAACCGGCCCTCAGGGGCAGCCAGGCCATCAGGGACAGCCAGGCCCTCAGGGGGTGACCGGCCCCCAGGGGGTGACCGGCCCTCAGGGAGTGACCGGCCCCCAGGGGCAGCCAGGCCCTCAGGGAGTCCCTGGTCCCCAGGGCGCCACAGGACTTCAGGGAATCCAGGGACCAATGGGGCCAAGGGGGGCAACCGGGGCAGATGGAGTACCGGGGCCAACAGGCCCAACAGGAGGCATGGGAGTGACCGGCCCCCAGGGGGCAACCGGTGAGGATGGCCCCAGAGGGAATACCGGGCCAACAGGTCCTCAGGGAGAAGCTGGCCCCACTGGCCCGGCCGGACCTCAGGGACCAATGGGGCCTCAGGGGGAACCAGGTCCTGAAGGGATTCAGGGAGTGCCGGGACCGGCGGGGCCCCAGGGAAACGCAGGTGTTACAGGAGCCACCGGGCTTCAGGGCCCGACCGGTCCTACAGGAGCCACCGGAATCCAGGGCCCGACCGGCCCTACAGGATCCACCGGAATCCAGGGTCCGACCGGCCCTACAGGATCCACCGGAATCCAGGGTCCAACCGGCCCTACAGGCCCTACGGAGCCATATCCCAATGATATATTTGCATCATTTATTAATTTTGCCGCCGTATACAGGAATGCGGAACTGATTCCCATGGGAATCGGGGTAGCGGACATTACGGATAACATTGTGCTGACGGATTCGACCCATATAACCCTGCAGCCGGGATTCTACTCTATTTTTTATGAGGTGTCGGTGCTGTACTCAGGTACAACATATATGCAGATTACCCCGTCCTATAATGGCAGCTCCCATATTGAATACGGGATTTATTTCATGACAGGACCGGACCGGTCCAGCGCGTTTGGGTCTGTTTCCTTCATCATTGAGGTGGTGCAGCCCACTGTGTTCACACTCACCTACAACAGCCCGGGAGCAGGGACAGAGGGAACCCTGACCATGGTTATCTTTAAGCTGCGCAGGGAATCTTAAATTGACTTTTAAAACCTGCCGTAGTATACTGTAGCAAGAAAACAAAGAGGGGTGCTGGTCCGTAACTGATACCGGCTGAGATGGAACTCCGGTTTCCGAACCCTGATACCTGATCTGGATAATGCCAGCGTAGGAAGTGCACAGACCATGTCTGTAATATCCCGCCCGGATTATCCGGGCGGGATTTTTATAACCGGAATTGCTGATAAAAGATGAGGAGGAGAGGTTTCTATGAACGCAAGTGTAGCCATTCAGACATTACCGGAGGCAAAGGACAATGAGGAATTAATCCGCATTGTGGACGAGGTGATTGATTACATTAAAAGTACGGGGTTAAACTACTATGTAGGACCCTTTGAGACTGCAATTGAGGGGGATTATGACCAGCTCATGGATATTGTCAAGGAGTGCCAGCATATTGCAGTCAGGGCGGGCGCGCCTTCCGTGGCCGCGTACATTAAAGTATCTTACCATCCTGAAGGAGATGTACTTACCATTGAAAAGAAAGTTACAAAACACCACCAGTAGGATATGGTCATTTTCAGCAGCGGCCTTTATCCTGGCCCTGTGGCAGGCAGCGGTATCCCTGGGCTGCGTCCAGGGATTCATGCTGCCTTCCCCCATCCAGGTACTGAGGACTTTTATAAGCGAATTCCCCATACTCATGGATAATGCCCGGATAACCCTGGCAGAAGCGGCTTTGGGACTGTTATGCGGAATTGCCACCGGCTTTGCGGCGGCTGTGCTCATGGACCGTTTTAAGCGGGCTTACCAGGCATTTTATCCCATTGTGGTGCTGACCCAGACCGTGCCGGCCGTGGCCATGGCGCCGCTTCTGGTGCTTTGGTTTGGTTATGAGATGACGCCCAAGGTCATATTGATTGTCATTACCACATTTTTTCCGATTACGGTGGGGCTGCTCACAGGGTTTAAGTCAGCTGACCCGGACGCGGTGGACCTTTTGCGGGCCATGGGCGCAGGGCGGATGCAGATATTCCGTTATCTGAAGCTGCCGGGGGCAATGGGCCAGTTCTTTTCCAGCCTTAAGATATCGGCAAGCTATGCAGTGGTTGGGGCGGTCATCTCAGAGTGGCTGGGCGGTTTCGGCGGACTGGGCGTATATATGACCAGGGTAAGGAGGGCATTTTCATTTGATAAAATGTTTGCGGTCATATTTCTCATATCGGTCATCAGCCTGTTGCTTATGCGGGCAGTGGAGCTGCTGCAGGAAAAGTGCATGCCATGGGAAAAAGGAGACGGGACAGGCAGAAGGAGGACAGGATGAGAAAAGGATACACAGGCCTGCTGGCAGCGGCCCTGATCCTGACCGGATGCGCAGGAGCATCAGGCAGTGATGGGCATGGGGCAGGCAGTCAGGAGGAACAGCCCCTTAAGGAGATTACGTTTGTGCTGGACTGGACGCCCAACACCAACCATACAGGGTTATATGTGGCCCGGGAAAAAGGATATTTTAGGGATGCGGGCCTTGAGGTAACCATAGTGCAGCCGCCGGAAAACGGCGCTGAGGTGCTGGCTGCGTCAGGCAAGGCCCAGTTTGCCATGTCTTTTCAGGACAGCCTGGCGCCTGCGTTTTCAGGCGAAAACAAGCTTCCGGTGACAGCGGTGGCGGCGGTTATCCAGCACAATACATCCGGCATCATTTCCCGGAAGGGGGAGGGGATGGACAGGCCCAAGGGACTGGAAGGCAGACAGTATGCCACCTGGGACATTCCCATTGAAAAGGCCACTATCCGGGAAGTGGTGGAAGCGGACGGCGGGGATTTTGACAAGATTAAGCTGATCCCCAGCATGGTCACGGACGAGGTAACTGCCCTTAAGACGAAATCAGTGGACGCCATCTGGATTTTCTATGGCTGGGCAGGTGTGAAGACGGAGCTGGAGGGGCTGGAAACGGATTATTTTGCATTTGCGGACATGGACCCTGTATTTGACTTCTACACCCCGGTCATTATTGCGAACAATGACTTCCTGGAAAATGAACCGGACACGGCAAAGGCATTTGTGAAAGCCGTGGGCAGGGGATATGAGTATGCGGCCAGGGAACCCGAGGCAGCGGCGGCCATCCTTTGTAAGGCGGCGCCTGAACTGGACCCGGAGCTTGTGAAGGCCAGCCAGATATACCTGGCTGACAAGTACCAGGCAGATGCAGGGCAGTGGGGATACATTTCCCCGGAGCGCTGGAATGCATATTATGGCTGGCTGGGTGAAAAAGGGCTGACAGAGACCCCCATTGAGGAAAATACAGGTTTTACCAATGAGTATCTGCCCTGATATGGATGCGGGGCCTATACGGCGGAAGGAGGGGAGGAGCCGATGGCACAGCTGAGGGTTGAAGGAATATCCAAATCCTTTGACGGGGAACCGGTCATCCGGGATATTTCCATTGAGCTGCACAAAGGGGAGCTGGTGTCCCTGTTAGGTATCAGCGGAGGCGGCAAGACCACCCTGTTCAATATCATTGCAGGCCTAAGCGCCCCGGATAAGGGGAGGGTGGTGATGGACGGGGAGGATATTACCGGATGCCCGGGCCATGTGAGTTATATGCTTCAGAAGGACCTGCTGTTCCCCTTTTGCACCATTGAGGATAATGTGGCCCTCCCCCTGATTGTAAAAGGCGTGAAGAAAAAAGAGGCCAGGCAGCAGGCGGGGAAGTATTTTGCAGGATTTGGCCTGGAAGGCACCCAGAAAAAGTATCCGGCCCAGCTTTCCGGGGGCATGCGCCAACGGGCGGCGCTTTTAAGGACCTATCTTTTTTCCGGCAGTGTGGCGCTGTTGGATGAACCGTTTTCCGCCCTGGACATGCTTACGAAACAGTCGGTCCATGGCTGGTACCTGGATGTGATGGAACAGATCCGCCTGTCCACCCTGTTCATTACCCATGATATTGACGAGGCAGTTCTCCTTTCCGACCGGATATACCTGCTGACCGGAAAGCCGGGCACCATAACAGGGGAAATCGTGATAAAGGAGCCAAAGCCAAGGGCAAAGGATTTCCAGGTGACCGAAGCTTTTCTGGAATACAAGAAGACAATATTGAACCATCTGAGGAAGTACTCGGATACGGTTTAGCAAAAAAGGATTTCCGGTGTGGCTGCTGGAAATCCTTTTTCCCTTTGCGGTGTGAAAGCAGATTCTCCGGTTGACGGCAGTACCGGAAGCAGAATATAATGGTACCATGAACATCAGGGGGGGGGGGTGGACATTCATTCCCGCCATCTGCCCTAAGGAATCCGCCCTAGGTACCTTAGGGCAAAGCCCGCCCCGCTTCGCGGTATATTTAGGCCAAATTCAGGTTACATAGCCCGCTATGCGCCCTTCATTTGGCCCGAATCACCCACAAACCGGGACGCACAGATGACGGAAAGCAATCTTCAGGCACACCCCGGCAGATTATGGAAAAGAGGTCATCCATGGACACGGTAAAGAGCAGCAACGAAACCAGTATTTATATAATTGATGACAATTACCGGATTGTACATTTCAATTCAGCCCTTCGGGATAAGTTTCCGGAACTGCAGTGTGGAGACATCTGTTATGAGAAACTGTGCCAGGAGGCGAAGCCATGCGCGCGCTGTCCCTTTGAGCGGGAGGATGATGAGGCGGTGGTATTCTACAACAAGGTGGTCCAGAAGTGGCTGGAGGTGGGGACAGGACGGATTGATTGGCCTGGAATGGGTACCTGCAACATGGTCCTGGTGCGGGAGATACATGAGGGGAACAAGAACCTGTTTTACAGCCTTACCAATATATCTGTATATGATGAGTTGTTTGAACTGGATTTTACCAGGGACAGCTACCGGCTTTTATACCACGCAGAGGACAAGTATGTGATTCCTGGTGTGGAAGGGAACCTTGGCCGGATGCTTGAGGAGATGGCCGGCGCCATGATCCATCCCGAGGACAGGGATTCCTTCCGGGAATTCTGGAACAGGGAAAGGATCCGCGGATGCCTGGACCATGGGAGGGATGAAAAAGCGCTCAAGGGACAGTTCAGGAGGCTGCGCCTGGAGGGCGGCTATACCTGGGTGTCCCAGGTCGTGGTGCCCCTTAAGCGGGGGTCGGGTGATGATGACACCGTCATGTGTTTTATACAGGATATCAGCGAACAGAAATCCCATGAGGATGAGATTAAGAAGGCGCTGGAAACAAAGGACGCGGAATTCGACCCCATGACCGGGTTGTTCAGAAGGACCGTGTTCCTGAAACGGGCACAGGAATTCCTTTCTGGCAAGACCGGGACATACTGTCTGGCAGCAGTGGATATAGAGCACTTCAAGCTGTTTAATGAATGGTATGGGCAGGAGGAGGGGGACCGGCTTCTGTCCAGGATCGGCTGCCATCTGAAGGAAATTGAGGCCGCATATAAGGGAATTGCAGGATACATGGGAGGGGATGATTTTGTCATCATCATCCCGGACCACAGGGCGGCCATCGGGGAACTGCAGGACCGGATCATGACGTATGTGAGACAGAGCGGGGGCACGGCCGGTTTCCTGCCTGCCTTTGGGATATATGGCATCGAGGATATGTCCATGTCCATCAGCACCATGTACGATAGGGCATGTATAGCCCTGGCATCGGTGAAGGGAAGTTATGCCAGGAGAATGTGCCGGTATGACAGCCGTATGATGCGGGAGATGGAGGAAAACCATAAGCTTCTGTCCGAGGTGCAGAAGGGGCTGGACCATGGGGAATTCGTATTTTATGCCCAGCCTAAGTGCTGTCTGGACACGGGCAGGATTGTGGGGCTGGAAGCCCTTGTGCGCTGGAACCATCCGGTCAGGGGCCTGATTCCTCCGGGCGTATTCCTTCCGCTGCTGGAGAACAACGGTCTGATTACCAAACTGGACCTGTTCATCTGGGAAGAGGTCTGCCGGAAACTGCGCAGATGGATTGACCGGGGACACAGGCCGGTCCCCATATCGGTTAATGTCTCCAGGATGGATATCTATGCAGTGGATGTGACTGCCGTGTTTAAGGAACTGACAGAAAGATACGCCATTGAACCGCGGCTTTTGGAAGTGGAGATAACGGAAAGCGCTTATGTGGAAGAGTATAATGTGATTCCCGGCGTGGTGGAATCACTGCGGGAAGCCGGCTTTACGGTACTGATGGATGACTTTGGAAGCGGTTATTCCTCCCTGAACATGCTGAAGGACGTCAATGTGGACGTACTTAAGATTGACATGAAATTCCTTGAGATGGATGGTAAATCCGTGGGCAAGGGCATGGAAATCCTGGAGGCGGTCACAAGGCTGGCCAATATCATGGGGCTGCGCATAATTGCGGAAGGGATTGAGACAAAAGAGCAGATTGATTTCCTGATGAACATGGGGTGCACCTATGGACAGGGGTATTATTTCTTCCATCCCATGCCCATTGAGGTATTTGAACCCCTTCTGTCGGATGAGGACAACATAGACTTCCGGGGAATCAGGGCAAAACAGATTGAACGTGTAAGGCTTAAGGACATGCTGGAAGAGGATATTGCCAGCGATGCCATGATGAATAACATACTGGGCGCCGTGGCGTTCTACGAGGTATATGACGGACAGATGGAGCTGCTGCGGATTAATGAACAGTACTGCGCCCTTACAGGCACCAGCGCAGTAGAACTGGAGGAACAGAGGAAATTCATCCTTAAGGATACCCGGGAAGAAGACAGGGAGCATGCCTTTGGCATATTTACCCAGGCTTATGAAAATCCGCTGAAAGGGGCGGAAGGGGACCTGCGCCGCAGAAAAGGGGACGGCACCTATATGTGGATGCATCTGCGCGTGTTCTTCCTTAGGGAGCAGGATGGGCGGAGGCTGTTCTACGGCGCTGTGTCTGATATTTCGGAGCAGCGGCACCGGGAACGGATGCTGGAAGCCTCCCAGAGGGCCTTATCCGCAGTGGTCCATATATCCGGGAAGGACGGGTCCTTCATGCAGCTGGCAGAGGAGAACCGCCGTGTGGCGGCGTCCATATTTGCGCAGATGACGCCCGGCGGAATGATTGGCGGATACTGTGAGGAGGGATTCCCGCTGTATTTTGCCAACCATGAGATGGTACGGCTTCTGGGTTATGATACATTTGAGGAGCTGGCAGATGCCATTGGGTATCAGGTAATCAATACCATCCATCCGGACGACCGGATGCGGGTAGGGCAGGATATAGGACCTGAGTATTATGCGGGTCTGGAGTACACCACCATCTATCGGATGCAAAAAAAGGACGGATCCTGGTTCTGGACCCTGGATAAGGGACGTGTAATTGAAGCCGAGGACGGAAGGCTTGCCATTGTCAGCGCGTGTACGGACATATCTGAGACCATGGAGGCCCAACGCCTGCTGATGGAGAGCAACAGCAATTTAAAACAGAGGAATGAGGAACTGAATTTCCTTAATAATGACATGCCGGGGGGATATCACCGCTGTGCCAAGAACCGTGATTTTGATTTCACCTACATAAGCAACCGATTTTTGGAAATATTTGGGTATACCAGGAACCAGATTAAGGAACTGTTTGATGACAAATTCATGAATATGGTGCATCCCGATGACAGGGACCGGGTGATGAGAGGGGCGGACATCCTTACCGGCAGTGAAGGAACCTATAATATGGAATACCGGATGAAGGCAGCCAGGGGATATATATGGGTCATTGACCAGACCAGGCATATGCTGTACGGGGACAAGGAGTTTTTCCAGGGCGTTGTCCTGGAGGTTACGGAACTGGTGACCCTGCGGGAAAGGCTGCGTCTGCTTCTGGCCCATGTTCCGGAGGATTTTGTCCTTGTCAGCTGTCATGACGGGCGGTTTGAGCATGAAATCATTGCTGACGGGCTGGCCCGGACCATGGGATATTCCAGGGAAGGGTACCTGGAGCTTTTGGAGGCTGGAGGGTATCTGAAGGAACGGAAGGGGGATGGTTATGGGGAACTGCTCCGTGAAATCCGGGAAATGTCAGGGAAAGGCGGCAGTTTTGTGCACATATCCCCATTTGTGTGCAGGGACGGCAGGCGCATGTGGGTGAGGACCGAGGCCATGTCCGTGGAACATACACGGAATGAAACCATCTATCTGTTTAATTACAAGGACGTAACCGGCATCCAGGAGAAAAAGCTGGAACTGGACCTTCTGGGGCGGAAGCAGGAAAGCATCCTCAGGCTGGCTGACATTAACAGCTGGGAGTGGAATCTCAGACAGGACACCCTGGTACTGACCAATGTGACCAATTCCAACTTCATAAAGTATTTCTGCGGCAGGGGAGTGGAAGTAGGGAAAGTATTCCCTAACCTGTCCCATGGCCTTAAAAACCTGAGCTGTATCCCTCAGGAATACAGGCAGGCTTTTCACGAATACAATAAAAGGCTGCGCATGAATCAGGACGGGGGTACCCTTATCCTTGAGTTCCCGGTGATTGCAAAGGACAATTCCCGGGTATGGTTCAGGACCGCGGCCCAGACCCTGGTGGATGAAAATAAAATCCCGGCAGTGGTGGTGGGATATACCACGGATATTACCGAGACCAGGCTGCAGAGCCAGATGCTGACCAGGATGGCTTCCACAGACCCCCTGACCGGGCTTCTTAACCGTCAGTCTGCCATACCGGCCATCCAGGCTTACCTGACCAAGGGGACACAGGCCCCGGGGGCCCTGATCATGTTTGACCTGGACAATTTTAAGCTGGCCAATGATGTATTTGGGCATGATTTTGGGGATGCCATGATTGTGCAGAATGCGAGAAAGCTGAAAAGCTATTTCCGCAGTGATGACATTGTATGCCGGATTGGAGGGGATGAGTTCATTGTCCTGTGTAAGAATATCAGCGAAAAGGATGTGGAGGCAAAACTGAACAGGATTGTGGATGAGATGTCCACCACACGCCATGGGGGAGGCCGTGACATCGTGTTCTCCATCTCTGCGGGTTATGTCATGGTCCCGGAGCAGGGGACGGATTTTGACGGCCTTTACCACAAGGCGGATGTGGCGCTGTTTGCAGCCAAGATGTACAGTAAGTGTACGTTCAGGAAGTATGATGCTTCCATGAAGACCATCCGGATTGAGCTTGCAAAGTAAAGGTCAGGACAGGAGACTGGCTGGATGATTGGGATGGAATTGAATGGATGATTTTTAAATAAGGGATGCTGAAAGAGGCTGTGGCCGGTTTTTCAGCATCCCTATTTTTTGCTCAAATTTGAATAATTAGACCTAATTAATTCTTGGTGAAGTTACAGATACTTGATGCTTTTTTGGACCTGATTATAAGTTGAATATGAAAAAAATAATACTATAATAAAGAAAAACATTGTAAAATCTGAATAAAATTAGACCCAATAATTAATGAATATTGCACATAGACATTCCACTTATAAGTTTGTATAATTAGTGCGTGAAACAAATTAGACCTAATACTGACAAGTCAACACGGGTCGGGGAAACAACACCGAAAAAGCAAAGGAGAATCATTATGAAATCAAGAAAAATCATGGCGTTACTTTGTTGTACCGTACTGGCAGCCGGTCTGACCGGATGCAGCGGTTCAGGAACATCCTCCCAGGTTACATCTGCAGCCGGACAGGAACCGGCAGGGACCTCCGGGGATGCGGGACAGAAAAGTGAGGGGGCCGCAGCCTCCTCCGATGCAGCTGCACCGGAGGATAAGACTTTTAACATCGACCTGGCTACAGCCTATGCGTCCGATGGTCCGGCGGGAGTGGCTCTGGAACAGTTCGTGGCAGATGTGGCGGAGCAGTCCGGCGGCAGCATCAACATCAGCCTTTTTGCAGACGGGACCCTGGGAAGCGCTTCTGACAACTATTCCTCCGTGGCCAGCGGTGACCTGGATATGGCCATGACCGGGCTGGAAGGACTGGACCTTTATGCGCCTGAGTACACATTCCTGGACAGCCCGTTCCTGATTAAGGACGAGGCCCATCTGAAAGCCCTGTTGGACAGCGGCATTGGTGATAAACTGAAGGAACGCTATGAGGAAAATGGCTTCGTGACCCTGGGCTGGCACCAGAGGGATGTCCGTGAACTGGCTTCCAACAAGGAGGTAAAGTCCCCGTCCGATGTGGCCGGATTAAAACTCCGTCTTCCCGGCATGACCGTGTATGTGGATACATGGAGCGCGCTGGGGGTAAGCTCCACCACGGTTGCCATGAGCGAGCTTTATACGGCTCTTCAGACCAAGGTGGCAGAGGCCTGCGAGGGCGGCTATGAGCAGATGAATACCCTGAAGCTCTATGAGGTGCAGAAGAATATTGCTGAGACAGACCATGTGTATGAGTTTGTGGGACTGTTCATCCACAAGGACCTGTACGATTCCATGAGCGACAGCCAGAGGCAGGTATTAAACGACTGTGCGGCCAAAAATCTGGCCTATGCGGACCAGCTGGCCAAGGAAAACAGGGAGCGGTACAAGAAGGACTGTCTGGACGGAGGCATGGTATTGGTGGATGTGGACCGTGAAGCATTCCGTGATGCCCTGACAGACTTTTACAAGCAGCAGTTTGAGACAAAATGGAACGTATCTACATACGACGAGGTCATGAGCTACGCAAAATAACAGGAAAATCCGGCCGGGCAGCGGGCAGTGTCTGATGCCCTGTTCCCCGGCCGGTTTCATCAAGGAGGTCTTCCCGCATGTTAAAAAAAATCGCACACTGGTATCTTAAGATAGTGGAAACCGTCTGTGTCTTCCTGCTGCTTTTAATCCTGTCCTGCATGTGTATCCAGATTTCCTGCCGCCTGCTTACCATTGGACAGAATTTCACAGAGGAACTTTCAAGGCTGAGTTTCAGCCTCCTTATTTTCCTGGGGGCGCCGCTGGCGCTGACGGAAGGAGCGGATATTGCTGTTGATATGGTTGTGAATATGCTTCCCCAGACAGCACAGAGGATCATCAGCATCCTGGTCAGTATCCTCACAGCGGCCTTCAGTGTATTCTGTATACGCAGCCTGATTACATTTACAGGCAGCAACCAGGGCGTTACAGCTGTTTCCATGACCTGGATAAAGATGAACTGGCTCTACTATGCATTCATGTTTTCTTTTGGCTGCATGCTGGTTGTCTCTATCATAAAAGCAGGCGCCGCCATGGTTGGGAAAAACCAGACCATGGATATTAACGCAGAGGCAAAAGAAAAGGCCTTGCAGGAAGAAAAGGAGGTTGACCTGGGCATATGAAGCTTATTATAATAGTAATCCTGATATGCATGCTGGCCCTGTTCCTGTTAAAGGTCCCGGTATATATCAGCATGGCCCTTACCGGCTGCGCCCTGATGATGGCAACTACCGGAATGAAGTGGAGCATTTTAAGCCAATATCTTTATACGGGTACCAACTCATTCACCTTGCTGGCAATCCCCCTGTTCCTTCTGGCGGCCAAGCTGATGAACACGGGAGGGATAACGAGGAAGCTGTTTGCGTTCTGCATGAAGGTGGTGGGCTGGCTTCCGGGAGGCCTGGGTCATGTGAATATCCTGTCCAGCGTGATTTTTGCCGGCATGTCCGGCACGGCCGTGTCAGATGCCGGAGGCCTTGGGGCCATCGAAATCAGGGCCATGAATGAAAATGGGTTCGACAATGACTTTTCCTGCTGTGTAACAGCTGCTTCTTCCACGCTGGGCCCAATCATACCCCCAAGCATCCCCCTGGTGGTATATGCGACCGTGTCAGGCGCGTCCGTCGGGGCTTTGTTCATGGCCGGAATCATACCTGGCATTGTAATGGCCTTCATCATGATGGTGGTTGTCACCATCTATGCGGTAAAACGTCATTATCCCAGAACCAAATTCCCCACGGCAGGGGAGTTCTTCCACGCGCTGAAGGAAGGTTTCCTTCCGCTCATGGCCCCCTTCATCCTGCTGGTGGGCATCTACGGAGGCGTGTTCACCCCCACGGAAAGCGCGGCCATTGTGGTGCTTTACAGCCTTGTGCTGGATGTGTTCATTTACCGTGAACTGACCATGAAGAAATTCATCGCCATCCTGAAGGAGACGGTGAGGGATTCACTCACCATTGCCCTGATCATAGCAGGCGCCACCTTTTTTGGCTACGTGGCGACCAGGGCCAAGATCCCGCAGATGATACTGGCTTCCATGACCAGCATCGTATCCAACAAGTTCACGCTGTTAATCATCATCAATGTGTTCCTGCTGATCATTGGCTGCTTTCTGGAAACTGCATCGGCCATTACCATCGTGGTTCCGCTGATTCTTCCGCTTCTGGCCGCCTATGACATCAACCTGACCCAGTTTGGCATTGTCATGGTGCTGAACCTGATGATTGGGCTTCTGACCCCGCCCTTTGGGCTGGTCCTCTTTGTCATCAGCAAGATTGGCAATATTTCCATCGGAAGGTTTTCCAAAGCCCTGGTGCCGTGGCTGGGCGCCCTTCTGGCAGCCCTTTTGCTGGTCACCTTCATCCCGCGGTTAAGCCTGTGGTTCCCCACCCTGTTGGGAATGAGCGTGTGATGATGGCTGGCCAGGGTGTGTTTTACGATTGTATCTATTAAGAAAGATGAGGAAATTACCATGAAAATCACAGCAGTAAAAGGAATCCCCCTGGGCTGTACCTGTTCTCCTATCAGCGACGCCCTGTCAACCTCTGCTGCCAGACAGGCGCTTCTTGTGAGGATAGAGACTGACTCCGGATATTATGGAATCGGTGAGGCATTTACATATGGGGCCCCCCTGGCTGTCATGAAGTACATTGTGGAAATGCAGCTGGCCCCCATTCTGATGGACCAGGACCCGGTTCAGATTGAAAAGCATTGGAACACCATGTACTGGCGCACCATTGCCCATGGCCGCAGAAGCATGGTAATGGGAGCAATCAGCGGTATTGATATTGCACTCTGGGATTTATTGGGAAAAATCTGCCATATGCCTGTGTATAAGCTGCTGGGCGCCTGTTCGGATATGGTCCCCTCCTATGCCAGCGGGGGCTTCTACGCCCCGGGCAAGGGGATTGACGGACTGAGGGCGGAACTTGAGGGATATATGGAAAAAGGCTATCAGGATGCCAAAATCAAGATTGGGCGGAACCTGGACCGTCCCGGTTCACCTCTGTGCTACATGGCGAACCAGGAATGCAGCGTGACCGTGGAAGAGGATATCAGGCGCATGGAGACGGCCAGGGAGGTTCTTGGGACGGGCCGCCTGATTGTGGATACCAATGCATCCTGGGATTCCTATACGGCCATCCAGGCCGGGCAGGAGCTTCACCGCCTGGGCGTGTGCTGGCTGGAGGAGCCGGTTCCCTTTGAAGACCTGGAGGGGATGCAGCGCATATCCAGGGAGCTGCCCCCCATATTGGTTGCGGGATGCGAGACCCAGCAGGGGCTGAAGAATTTTGAAACCATGGTGCGCATGGATGCGGTTGATATCCTGCAGCCGGATATCGGCTGGGCAGGAGGGTTTACGGAGTGCCGCAAGATCGGCGCCATGGGAGAGGCGTCCGGACGGAAGGTTTCCCTCCACTGTTTTGGCTCCGCGGTTCTGTTCGGTGCCAGCCTGCATCTGGCAGCATCCATGGCCAATACGGAAATGATGGAATCCGAGGAGAATCCCAATCCTCTGAAAACAGACATTGTCAAAGAGCCGTTCCGGGCGGACAGCCATATGAACTTTTACGTCCCCCAGGGGGATGGCCTGGGGGTTGACCTGGACTGGACGAAATTGGAAAAATATATTATAATGATGTAAAATAACTGGGATTAGACTAGTTCTACAGGGGAGAGCTGCCACATGGAAAAGAGGCATGAAGGACCTGAGCTGCTTGCGGATGAGGTGGCACAGAAAATCAGGGCAAAGATTCAGAATCAACAATATCAGCCAGGGGACCGCCTTACCGTGCGCCTGCTCTGCGAGGAGTTTGGGACCAGCGAGACTCCGGTCAAACAGGCATTGAACCAGCTGGTTGCAACGGGTCTTGTGGTATCCATACCAAAGTGCGGCATGAAGGTGCGGACCTTTAATTTCCAGGACATGAAGGATAACTGGGAGGCCCGCCTGATGGTCGAGCAGTTCTGCGCCGTTCCTGCAGTGGAGCGCGTGCGCCATGACGAGGACTTTGTGAAGCATATCCAGGACATACTGGACATTTCCAATCATGAATACGGCAAATGCATTGCGGATTTCACAAAAGAAAACTTCAACCTTCTGACCGAACATGACCGCATGCTGCACACGGAACTGGTCAAATGCAGCCGCAACCAGCAGATCATGAATATGTACAACAGCCTGAATGCCCATTCCTGCATGTTTGCGGGATACGGCTGCCATACCCCAAAGACCCTGCGCCAGGTACAGGATCAGCACACGGAGATTGTGAACCAGCTGCTGCTGTGTGATGTGGACGGACTGAGGAAGGCCCTGGAATCCCATATTTACAGTACGGTCCAGATTTACAGGTCGGCTTGGAAGGAATAGGCTGCCGGGAGAAGATGGTAAAAGATACCATATAACAGACAGGAAGACAGGAATCCACCATCCAGTGGGTTCCTGTCTTCCTGCCTGTTTATACCCCTGCCAGACGGCAATGGTTCCGGTTTTTAAAGGTCCAGCTTCAGATCCCCTTCTTTAATCCATCCCATCTTCCTTAAAACCTCACCAAAGATAAAAGTAAGAACCGCCGGAAGCACAAAGCACACCATGAGGATTCCAAGCCACATGCCGGAACCGCCGCCCATGGCGGTATAGATGCCGATGGGTCCCACCAGGCCGCAGGTTCCCATGCCTGAACCGGCCGGGATGTTCTGGAGCCGGAAGACCATGGTGGCAATGGGGCCGGTTATCATGGACGCCAGTGTGGGCGGGATCCAGATACGTGGGTTTAAGACGATGTTGCCCATCTGAAGCATGCTGGTGCCAAGCCCCTGGGCCATCAGGCCCCCGATTTTATTCTCACGGTAGCTCATGACTGCAAAACCGATCATCTGCGCGCAGCAGCCTGCCGTGGCAGCCCCCCCTGCAAGCCCGTCCAGGGAAAGGGCGATGCAGATGGCCGCGCTGCTGATGGGGAGGGTGAGGGCAATGCCGATAAGGGCTGAAACCAGGATACCCATGATAAAGGGCTGCATTTCCGTGGCAGTCTTGACCAGGTTGCCGAACCAGTCCATGAATCCGGCCACCCCGGGGCCTACGAACTGGGCGATGAGCACGCCGGAGATAATGGTGACGCCGGGAGTCACGATGATGTCCAGACGGTTTTCCTTGGATACAATCTTGCCAAGTTCCGCTGCCACGATGGTGGCCACCAGGGCGCCTACGGGCCCGCCCAGGGCGTTGCCTGCGATTCCCACGGTGGCAGCGGAGAACAGGACCAGCTGCGGCGCCTTTAACGCATGGGCAATGGCAATCCCAAGGGCAGCTCCGGTGGCGCTTTTGGCATAGTCCGCAATCACATTGAAGATCTCAATGCCGAACTGCTGGCCCAGTGTGCCGAAGATGGTTCCGATGAGCAGGGACGCAAAAAGGCCGAAGGCCATGGCTCCCAGCGCATCAATCAGGTAGGTCTGCACGGTGATGTTTACATTTTTTCGTTTCAGAAACTCCTTGATACTTGTTGATTTCATACTCATACGCTCCCTCTTTTAGCGGTTTCGGAAAACACGGATACCATTGTGTTTTTCAACCATGCTTTAGTTAGGGATTTTATCACAGTTTGATAAAAATGCAAGTTTTTTCGATTGGAACGCGCCTGTTTGTGAAAATATTAACATATTGCAAATTTATAGACGGTGGGATATAATGGTACGAACAGGGGACATTATTTTTAGAACTGCAATGCATGAGCTTCAGCGGTTAGAGAGAGGTGGACAAAATCGAATTCCGTTTTTTATATTTACTGCAGGAGCTGCACACCCCGCTGGTTGATGGGCTTATGACCTTCATCACCACGCTGGGGGACCATGGGATTTTCTGGCTGCTGCTGGCCGCCGTGCTTTTTGCGGTCCCAAGGACCAGGATGATGGGCGGTTGTATGCTCATATCCATCGGTATCGGTTTCCTTTTGGGGAATGTGGCTCTTAAGAACATGGTGGCCAGACAGCGCCCCTGCTGGCTGGATCCGTCGGTAGGACTGCTGGTCCAGGTCCCGCGGGATTTCTCATTTCCATCCGGTCACTCCATGGTGGGATTTGAAGGGGCGGTCAGTATTTTCATGTTTAACAGGAAGTGGGGCATACCGGCCCTGATGCTGGCTGTGCTGATTGCATTTTCCAGATTATATCTGTTTGTACATTTCCCCACGGATGTGCTGGCAGGAGCAGTGCTTGGGACCGTGATTGCCTGGTGCGTGGCCAGGACGGCAAAAAGGCGCCGCAGGAAACAGGACCCGGGAACAATGACAGAAAAATCGTGACAGAAAGACAGGTGGCAGTTATGTTGGAACGCGCACCAGGTATCTATGAAGTGGTGCTTCACAGCAATCAGAAAAGCATTGATGAGATAAAAATCTTCCTGATTCCCGGAAGGGAAGGGGAGCGCAGCCTGATGGTGGACGCAGGTTTCAGGAAAAGGCAGTGCCTGGAAACCATGGAAGAAGCCATGGGCAGCCTTGGGATTACGTATGATGAACTGGATATTTTCCTGACCCATAAGCACCATGACCACTGCGGGCTGGCCAGCGTGTACGCGGAGCGGGGGGCCAGGCTGTTCATGAATCCCCAGGAAGACAGGCACTGCTATGACTGCCTGTATTATAACCACAGCCATGGTTCCAAAGAGGACCAGCCCGAGGTACTGAGGGCCGTGGGTGTTACGGAGGAAGGTACGCCCGAGGTCTGGAACATGTTCATGGAAGTGAACCGCCGGGTCATTGAGCACAAGGGCTGGGAATTTGAGATCCCGGGATTTTCCTATACGCCTGTGAAGGCAGGGCAGATCCTTTCCTATGGGGGATATGATTTTGAGGCAGTGCCGTTAAAGGGGCATACCTTCGGGCAGCTGGGGCTTTATGAAAAGAACCGCAGGATCCTGTTCTGTGCGGACCAGGTGATTGACGGGATTGTCCCCATTGTGGGGACCACCTACCCGGATGAACATCTGCTGATGGGGTATTTTGAGTCGCTGGAGCATTTTAAGCATGAATATGCGGACTGCCTGGTGCTGCCGGCCCACAAACTGCCGGTGGCGGATGTGAAGCGGGTGGTGAACCGGATCGTGTTTGCCTATCTTGACAAGACGGACCTGATTAAGCATATCCTGGACCATGGCCATCACAGGATGACCACCAAGGAGGTGGCGTGCCTGGCTTACGGTATGGAGGCCATACCAAAGGATGAGGCGGAGTTCATAAAGCTTAAGATGGTGATCAGCAAGACATTTTCCTGCCTGGAGTACCTGTATGACACGGATTTTGCCATCCGCTCCAAGGAGGATGGGATTTTCTACTGGGAGTCCCCGTAGCGTTCCATTGTTCAAAAAATGCTTGCATATTTCACCATATGGTGTATAGTATAGTAAGTGCCGTGTGAAACCGGCATAATAAAATATTGAAAAGCAGAGTAGGCATATGTGCGTTAAGTGCCGGCTGAACAGGGAGTTGTCAGCTGGACGAAAGGAACCTTTGGTTTCCTGCGGTACATAAGCCGCATCCCGCTGCATACAGAGATGATGGAGCGGCCTGACTGCGCGGATTTTCCGTGCAGGGCCGCTTTTTATGCCTTCCATGGACGTGCCGCCCGCAGGCGGCGGCCAAGGCAATACCTGGCATACTCTCCGTCTGTAGTACGAGAAATCTGCAAAGGAGGTAATTGCCATGAAACGATTGACTGAAACATTCACAAGCTCTTTCCGGGAACTGAAGCAGGTGAGGACCATCACGGTCTGCGCCATGCTGGCAGCCATCGGGGTAATCCTGGGCTCCCTGACCATCTACATAACAGATACGGTCAGGATTGGATTTGCCGGAATCCCCAACATGCTGGCCGCCTATCTGTTCGGCCCTGTGGCCGGAGGCGTGTTTGCCGGCGCCCTGGATATCCTCAAGTACCTGGTAAAACCCATGGGACCCTTCATGCCGGCCCTGACCCTGATCGTGGTGTTAAAGGGGCTGCTGTATGGGTGCGCATTTTACAAAAAGCCCATCAGCCTCTGGCGTGTGCTGGCAATCCAGCTGGTGGTTGCCGTTGTCTGCAACCTGTTTTTAAACACATGGGCTCTGTCCCTGTTATACGGGAAGGCCTTCCTGGCAATGCTGATACCCCGTATTATGAGGAACCTGGTCATGTGGCCCATTGATTCCCTGATATTCTATCATGTGGCAAAGATACTGGAAGTGACCGGTGTGTTCCGCATTCTGGGCAGGAGCAGGGCAGCCATATAAAAAAATTTTAGGAACGGATGAAAAATTTAACAATATAAAGGAAAGGGAAAATGCCTCGGGCGGGCCTGCCAAATGGTCTGCCAGAGGCATTTTTCTGCATGAATGTCCAGGGCAGGGCTGTGGGCAGCGGCTGGGATATCATGGGAAATTTCACGTGATACCGTTAATTTTGCGTCAGGCTGTTCTGCAAAAAGTACACCGCCGCTCTTGCAGCGGCCACAAGGCCGTGCTATGATTGGTCTGCAAAAAACGGAATGAAGAGAAAACAGATGACCGTGTTTCAAAATAAGGAGGAAACATACCATGGCAGTCCATGTAATTGACGAAGCAAACAGATGCCTTCAATGTAAAAAACCAATGTGCCAGCAGGGATGCCCCATCCATACGCCAATCCCGGCCATGATCAGGGCCCTTAAGGAAGGCGGCCTTGAGGATGCGGGGGCCATGCTGTTTGCCAATAATCCCATGTCCCTTGTGTGTTCCCTTGTGTGCAACCATGAGCGCCAGTGCGAAGGGCACTGCGTCCTGGGAAGGAAAGGGCAGCCGGTTCATGTGAGCAGCATTGAGAACTATATATCGGATACTTGCCTGGAGAGGATTAAGATAGACTGCGCGCAGAAGAACGGAAAGAAGGTGGCTGTTATCGGCGCCGGTCCCGCAGGCATCACCATTGCGATCCTGCTGACCCAACGCGGCTACAGCGTGACCATATTTGATTCCAGGGACAAGATTGGCGGCGTGCTCCAGTACGGCATACCGGAATTCAGGCTTCCCAAGTCCATCCTGGACCGTTATAAGAAAATGCTTCTGTCCATTGGCATTAAGATAAGGCCCAACACCACCATTGGCGGCGCCCTGGAGATTAAGGACCTGTTCCGCGATGGGTATAAGAGCATTTTCATCGGAACAGGAGTGTGGCGTCCAAAGACACTTGGGGTTAAAGGAGAGTCCCTGGGCAATGTCCATTTTGCCATTGATTACCTGGCCAATCCGGACGCGTACGATTTAGGGGACCGGGTGGCAATCATCGGCGTGGGCAATTCCGCCATGGATGTGGCCCGCACCGTGATCCGGAAAGGTTCCCGCCATGTGACGCTGTATGCCAGGGGCAGGCACTCTGACGCCAGCCTTCATGAGACGCAGTACGCAATGCTTGACGGGGCAAAGTTTGAATTCTGCAAGGGGATTGTGGAAATCAATGACCACGGGCCAGTGTTCCAGGATGTGCTTTATGATGAGGAGGGCAATATCACCGGGTATTCAGAGGACATGCAGCAGGTGCATGCTGATTCGGTTGTGATTTCCATCAGCCAGGGACCAAAGAGCAAGCTGGTCAACACAACGGACGGCCTGAAGGCCACCAGGAACGGCCTGCTCCAGACCTCGGAGAATGGCGCCACAACGGTGGAAGGGATATTTGCCTCCGGCGACGTGGTCCTGGGCGCCAAGACCGTGGTGGAGGCAGTGGCATATTCAAAGGTTGTGGCGGACGCCATGGATGAATATATGAAGGATAAATAATGGTCCGGAAACAGTGGTTTCCTGTCATGCCCGGAACGAAGGAGGGCACAGGGCCTTGGATAAACCTATCCCATGGTCCTCTTAAGCTTCCGGAAGGAAATGATGAACAACACAACCGTGGTACAGACCGCAATGGTATCTGCAATGGGTTCTGCCAGGAAAACAGCAAACACCTTGTTTTCAAGAAGCCCGGGCAGCACATAGATAAGCGGGATCAGCAGGATGACCTTTCTGAGCAGCGCTAAAAACAGGGAGGTCCTGCTGTCGCCCAGGGCAATGAAGGTCTGCTGGCAGGCCAGCTGGGCGCCGAAGAGCAGGGCGGCCGCCATATAGACATGGATGGACCAGGTGCAAAAGGCGGTCAGGGCAGCGTCCTTTGTAAAGATGGAGATGAACACGCCCGGTGCGAACATGCTGACAGCCCATAACCCGGTGGAGTAGCACATGCATGTGACCAGCAGGATCCAGAAGGTGCGGCTGACCCGGTCAATCTTCTTTGCGCCGTAGTTAAAGCTGATGATGGGCTGGGCGCCCTGGGTCAGGCCCTGGAGGGGAAGGAGGGAGAACTGCATCACGCTTCCCATGATGGTCATGGCGCCCACGGCCACGTCCCCGCCGTATTTTAACAGCGAGGTGTTAAAGCAGATGTTCAGGATGCTTTCCGTGAACTGCATCACAAAGGGAGACGCGCCCAGTGCAATGGCCGGCATCAGGATATCTGCCCTCGGCCTCATATAGGAGGGGCGTATCTTCAGGTAGCTTTTGCCGGACACAAGGAACAGCACCACCCATGCGGCAGAAACGCCCTGGGAGATAATGGTTGCCAGAGCCGCGCCACGTACCCCCATGTGGAACCCGAACATCAGGATCGGGTCCAGGATGATGTTTAAGACAGCGCCGATGAGCACGGTAAGCATGCCTGTCTTTGCATATCCCTGGGCATTGATGAATGCGTTAAGCCCAAGGGCCAGCTGCACAAAGATGGTTCCCAGGGAATAAATCTGCATGTAGGCCCAGCCGTATTCAATGGTGTTGCCGCTGGCGCCGAACATCAGCAGGATTTTCCTGCCAAAGGTAAGGAAAAACACAGTGAGCACAAGGGCCACTGCAATCAGTGCGGTGGTACAGTTGCCCAGGATATTCTCAGCTTCCTCCTTCCTGCCTTTCCCAAGCATGATGGACGCCCTTGGCGCGCCGCCCATACTTACCAGGGCGGCAAAGGCTGAGATGGCCATGATGATTGGAAATGTAACGCCCACGCCGGTCAGGGCGCTGGCGCCCACGCCGGGCAGATGGCCGATGTACATACGGTCCACCATGTTATATAAAACATTGATGATCTGGGCAGTGATGGCGGGAACGGCCAGCTTAAACAGCAGTCTGCCCACGCTTCCTGAACCCAGGTCGATTTCTTTTGCTTCTTCTGAAGAACCCATAAAAATTCAATCCTTTCCATCTGTAAAAATCCGGATGTCTAAAAACAGCCGTTTAATAAATATATATCCAAACCCGAAGAAAGTCAATAACGGTACTTCCGCAAATGTTTCCATACTGCTATAATGGTAACAGCCTTTGTGACAGGAGGGCGTATTTTTAGGAAAAACGGGGCAGGAAGGAAGGACAGATCATGGTTAAGGCGATATTTTTTGACATAGACGGCACACTGAGGGGATTTAATCAAAAGGGGATTTCGGATGATACCAGACATGCCCTTGACAGGGCAAGGAAAGCGGGGATACGGCTGTTCATTGCAACGGGCCGCCATTTCCTGGAGGTGGATTCGGAGGATCTGCTGGATGGACTGGAATTTGATGCATATATTACCCTCAACGGCCAGTACTGCTATGAAGGAACCCCTGGCCGTCCGGTCATCTATAAGAACCCCATCCCCCGCAGCCAGATTGCCATCCTCCTTAAGATACTGGAAGAGACACCGTTTCCCTGCCTGTTCATGGAAGCAGAAAACTGGTATCTGAACTACGTTGATGAGCGTGTGATTCGTTTCCTTGCGTTTTTGTGTATTAGAAGTAACACGGTTCAGCCATGAACGGTAACCTGACCGCGATACGCCTAAGAATTTCAGCATTCCGGAGACGGAAAACCGGCGCTGTTTGCATTTGGCAGCCTCCGTCTTTTCAGAAACCTCAAGATAAATGGCTTCTGTCATTTTCCAAGGATGTTGATGGCTTTTTTAATTCATCAAGGGCATCTTAGCATCGTGAAGTTCATGTTTTAAACGGGCAATTTCTTTCTGCTCGTCAGATGAGTAGTTACCGGAACCTCTGACCGGGATATCACCGGATTCCCGGTAGACCTTCAGCCATTTGGCGAGAGTGCTGTATCAGATTCCGAGATTTTCAGCACAGCCACGGACTCCTGGTTCCTTGTGGTCCTGGTAATACCGGACAGCATCCAGGTTAAACTGCTTGTCATGTTGCTTTGGTATAATGAGATTCTCCTTCAGTACGATACCTATATTGTATCATGATTTTCTATACCGGGGATTTCGCATTTTACCTTGCACTATTTATATTCTAACATCACATCAAGCATTCCTTTATTTAGGCTGTCCAGCCAAAGGACAGACTTAATTTGGCTAAAGAAGTACCGCCGCTCCTTATATCTATTGGCTTTTTAACTTCGGCCCTATATATAACACAATCAGGTAAATTCCTATCCGCTAAGGCCGGACTGAGATATCTCATCACCTATGGATTACAGACATTAGCTATGACAATGGTGGTTACCTCCATTGTGATTCCGTGTATTGTGTCAGATTATTGCATTGGCAGAAAGAAGGATTAATACCAGTAAGTAGGCTATTCTAATATGTTTTGGAACAGATTCTCTGTTGTGGTGCAGATCCCAATGTCCTGGGTTATTAATGCTATGGGCTGTCATTCTGGCTAATCTATCCGGATGAAGTGACAGCCTGTTTTTCATGGGTACATGTATTCTGTTGGGAGTCCCTTCCACAGGAGGATTTTTTCATAAGGGGTTTACGGGAAGCATTCTTCCGTCGCAGTAATTCCAGCCTGGAAGATGGGAAAATCCATAATATGGATTTTCCCACATGCTCAGACTACATATTTAAAAATGTTAATTAAACACAGGTCTATGAAATAGCCAGACCTGCACTTGCATACCCGGCTACTGTATTCACCAGCGCCAGACCAGATGCCGTGGCAGTGAAGACCAAAAGCAAACGGGTCTGATTTGTTACGGTTACTGATAAGCCGGTTACTGTACCGGATGATAATGTTCCAATTGCCAGAATGCCTGTAAGGGTCGGCGCCAAAGTCACTACCGCTCCTGGAACAGCTACAAAGCTGTTATTTGGTGTGGCAGATCTGTACAACTGGGCGGTAATCGTGATTGCACTTCCGACAAGGCTTAAAGCCGCTGTTGTGCTGAAGAATGCGGACATGCTGGTTATCACACCATCCCTTGGCATTGAAAATGCGAAGTTGGTCAATGTGCCCGCTGCATTTGTAAGGTCAATCACTCCTCCTGCAATACTGATTCCCGGTGCGGAAGATCCAAAGCCCACAAAGCCTGGCGTTCCAACCAAACCACCCGCAATTGTTGTGAGTGACAGCGGAATGCCAGAACTGAATGGGATGATTGCAGAACTGCCTGCAATACCTGTGGGGCCGGTTGCGCCGGTCGGCCCAGTTGCGCCGGTTGCCCCGGTCGGTCCAGCTGCGCCGGTTGCTCCAGTCGGTCCAGCCGCGCCGGTTGCTCCAGTCGGTCCAGCCGCGCCGGTCGGTCCAGTTGCGCCGGTTGCTCCAGTCGGTCCGGTCGGACCGGCGGCTCCGTTCACTCCAGTTGCCCCTGTGCCTCCTGTGGGACCAGTTGCCCCTGTGGCTCCCGTGGGGCCCGTAGCGCCAGTTGGGCCGGTTACTCCATCAGCTCCCGTGGGACCGGTGGCTCCCGTTGCTCCCGTAGGGCCGGTTGGGCCATCAGCTCCTGTTGCTCCGGTAGGACCTGTTACTCCATCCGCTCCTGTGGGACCGGTGGGCCCGATTCCTCCATCTGCTCCCGCAGGTCCAGTTCCTCCGGTTGCCCCAGTTACTCCATTCGCTCCCGTTGGGCCAGTTGCTCCTGTGGGACCGGTGGGCCCCGTCATTCCAGTAGGTCCAATAGGACCGGCTGCTCCAGTAGTTCCAGTTGCTCCTGTTAGTCCGGTTGGTCCGGTGGGCCCCGTTATTCCAGTAGGGCCAATGGGACCTGCAGGTCCGGTTGCTCCCGTTGCTCCGGTTGGCCCGGTTGCTCCGATTTGTCCAGTCAGCCCAGTCGGCCCAGTTGGTCCAGTCGCCCCGGTTGCCCCAGTCCGCCCGGTCGGTCCAGTCGGCCCGGTCGGTCCGGTCGGCCCGGTAGCTCCACGGCCGCAGCAACAGTTACATCTGCCGCAGCTGCATGAGCTGCACATATCTGCCGCAGATTCGCTGCATCGGTTCCTGCCGAATGAAACATTACCGCCGCATCCTGATCTGTTTAATTCATTCATATTAATTGCTCCTTATTCATAGATTTTCGCTTTTAGAAAGCCTATCCTGCACATCTGACCTGTCTTTATGGCTAATAAGATCTGGCCTTACTATCCGCCGTATTTTGTCTGCATACCTGCAATCCGGGGGATATTTTTAAAATAAGTGGGGATACTTGTCAGCTCTATATTACTATATGACGGACAGGCTGCTAAGGTGCAATGCCCCCTCTGCCTCCCGCAGCAAAAACCCCCTGCTGCCATAATAAATCCTGATGGCCGCAGAGGCTGTAAATGTATGATGAGCATCTGTTTCAAAAGACTGATGTCTTAATAACCTGTGTCCTAATAAATGGTGGCTCTTATTTCCTGAAGAAGGGAATCCAACCCCAGCTCATTACAGTCATTGATTAATCCCAGTGAGATAAACTTTTCAAAAACAGATTTTAGCCCAACCCGGTCATTTTTCTCTATCAGGCTGGCTGCTTCGTTTATAAGCGACAGCACTTCGCTGTTGGTATTTGTTTTCTTTGTATAGCTGCCGTACAGCTTTTTTAATTCCTGCACAATTTGGCCGCTCTGTCCCCCTGATACATTCAACTCCAGGACGCTGGACGTTTTCTCAGGTTCTTCCTGTTTTGTCTGGTCAATAATCTCCCCGCCGTTTTCAAAGACAATATTACAGTGGGACATGCTTGCATCCCCTTCCATAAGATGCTTTAACACCTCATACAACTCCATGGCAAAGGATTCGCTTCCTGATGCAAACGAGTAGACCATCCCACTGCAGAGTTCCAGATTCACATGATCCTTTCCGCCTGCCTGTGGGTCTGTATTCTTTCCGGATCTAAGATGGGTGCCGATGTATACGCCCAGGACCGCCAGCATGACAGCCTTGTTGACGATTCCCGGTCCGGACAGCGCAATCATAAGAAGGATAAGTACCATACTGATTGGAAATGTTCTTCTAGGACTATCACCCACCCATATGCGGACAACTCCCGGAAGCCGTACCGCATGGTCTTCCCAGCTTATAACATTTTTCTCAATCGTCATGCGGGAAACGTTAAATTCTTTTATTTTTTGTGGCTCCATAGATAGTTCCTCCTATCAGATAGATTAATTATTTTCCATGACGGTAGCAATCAGGACCGGGTTTGCAATCAGCCCTATTCCGCCGGCTTTTGTACCTGCCACCTCCACCTGCACACTGTAGCTGCAGCACGGACTTTCCATTGAATCACGGTCACACGCCGACAATGTAAATGAATCGGACCCTGTGTTGGCCACTGTTCTGGTGTACAGCACGCCGGAGCTGACGGGAACAGGAAAAGCATGGGATTTCTCCTGCTTAAACATTTGGAACCTTAAATGAAAACCGGATACACTGGCTGTTATATTACATGAAAAATTTAAAAGTACCAGGAAATCCTTACAGCCGGATGTATCCAGATTCAGGGAAGCCACATGATACGTGGCCTCCCCTGTCATGCCTTCAGGCAAAACCAGTCCCCCAAATGAGGAGCTCTTTAGCAGTAACCTTTTGCTGTTCTCATGTCCATTGCCGGAACGCACACTGCCATTGACATCACGCCCGGGGCGTGACTCAATACGGTTCTTTATGGGATGATTCGATTGGGGTCTGCACCTGCCTGTTCCAAAGCACCCAAACCCACAGCGTCTGAAATTACTGTTATACATAGCCGCTCCTCATTGTTCACGGAATCAATTTATTTACAGCCGCACCCGTTGTCAATTACAATTGCAGAGAGAGTTGCGTTATTGATGGAAGTAACACCAACAGTCGCCACGCCTACAACTGTTGCAACCACGCTGTAGTTACAGCACTCTTCCTCACAGATATCACAGTCACATACAAAGAACGTAAAGGCATTGCTCTCAGTAACAGCTACCAGACGTGAGAACGTCCATACGGGACCTACCGGAATAGGAACCAGCTGATTCTTGCACTGTTTGAAAATCTGCAGGTTAAGGGTCAGTACGCTTGCAGTGGTTACGATATTGCTTGCAAACTCAAATTTGATGCATGGTTTGCGGAACCCTTTTGTATCCACATTGACAGAAGCCACTGTAAAGTTGGTTCCTGCTACGGTAGCCAGAGGTAGGGTAACAGCACCAGGACAGCCGCATTTTAACAGGGTCCTGTTAGGAGGAAGATACTGGGGCCTGTCACATTCGCAACAGCATTTACATTCAAAACAGGTCTCTTTATTTTCACTCTCACAATTATTATAATTTATATCGCTCATAATGAACCTCCACTAAATTAGTATTACTATATTTTCTTATACCAATTTGGTATAGTATAGTATATTAAAGTCGGACAAAAGTGTGACTGGCTTGATTCTTTTTCTTTTCGTTCTCCCTATCTGCCATATGGCATGTTCAAAAAAATAAATCCCCGTCAGTTTTTTCCGGCCCCAAAAGACAGGATTCTGTCTACCGTTTAAAATTGTACATTCTGTACAATTTCCTATAATGCAGGAAGCCACAGAGCTTCAGGCGGCTCTGTGACTTCTTCGGGGGATTCAATGGTTTAATTTAAGTGCTTTAGCTGTGGGAAGTGTCAAGTAATATTTTGAATTGTAATGGTGAGGATATCGTAGAGATTATAGGCCACTTTTAAATGGATGAGTCGCCGCCTCTGAAGGGGCTTTCGTAATACCGGCTAACCCTTAAAAGAATCCTCGTATTCTTTTACACTTAATTTATCCACCATTTAATCGTATCTTTCCTGTTCTTGGGTATATTTACGTGTAGTGTCTTCATTTAGACCTACTGTGCCTACGTAATATCTCTCTGAGCAAAAGTGTCTGTTTCCTTACTTATACTTTAGATTTGCATGACGGTCGAATATCATCAATGCACTTTTCACCTTTAAATAGCCCACAAAACCGGATACACTATACTACAGAAGGGCTGTATGTGGCATTTTCGCGTATTATTATAGTTCCGTGAGTTCGTAAGGTTATGGTCCCTGTATTGTTCTGGTAGTTCTTGCACATTGGATAACATAGATATAACCACTGTAAGTAGTTCGGGATTACATCCACGTTTTAAGGCTAATTTATAATCTTTCTTAAACTGGACTGATACTCAATCCTAAGCATTAAGGTCCTCCATTAGGGATTCTACAGACTCAAACGGACCATGCATGCCTGTCCCTTTATCCGCATCTTCTATAGCGTCCATAGTTGTTGCGTTTGGTTCTTGGCGCAGGGTTACATCGAAGGGAAAGCCCTGGTAACGTATGGATTGACGCAGAAATACGTTTACAGCAGTAGTTAAATCTATTCCCAAGTCACTAAAAACTATCTGCGCTTGTAGTTTCACGTCCTTGTTCATTCTGATATTCATACTTGTGTTTTTTCCAGACATACTAATATGCTCAATGTAAAGACGTTGTGTATATTGTTGGTGTAAAATGAACTACAAATGATAATAAATTAGGATTGCCATAATCCAATACATTTTCGGAACCCCTTCCATGAGAAAAACGATACGGGAAATCGAGGTAAACTTTGCTTACCGCTGGTATCTGGGCTATGGAATGCATGAAGAGATTCCCCATTTCTCCATTTTTGGTAAAAATCACACCTGGCGTTTTAAGGATACTGACCTGTTTGAAAAGATTTTTTCCAGAATCCTTGCTGAAGTTTCGTAAGATGGTTTTCTGGACACGGAAAGTCTTTTTATAGATGGAACCCATATAAGAGCCGGTGCCAATGCCCGTAATTATCGAAACAAAGTCATACAAAACGAAGTCCGGGTTCATGAAAAGGACAGGGCTGCCCACGGTAAAAAGTCATTGAAGGGATCCGCAAAAGAACCAGAAGAAATATGCCGGAAGGTCAGTACAACAGACCCTGACAGCGGATGGTTCCATAAGGGGGATTACAAACAGGTTTTTTCATATGCCGCGAATACCTGCTGTGATAGGAATAATCATATACTGGATTTTGAAGTGACGGCAGGGAATGTACACGACAGTGTATCTTTCTGGGAATTGTACAGGCGCTGAAAGAGGGATTGGAAATATGGTGTGTATTATGTCATGGAGGCAGGGTATAATATCTCGGCCATAGCCCGGAAGCTGATAAAAGATGGGAAGATACCAGTAATGCCATACAAAAGACCTATGACAAAGAAGAGATTTTTTAAGAAAAGTGATTACATTTATGATGAATATTTCGACTGCTATCTCTGCCCAAACAACCAGGTGCCGCGCTACAGAACAACGGACCGGGAAGGATACCGGGAATACAAAAGTGATGGATTGTTATGTAAAGACTGTCCTTATA
>ERZ1036412.433-NODE-433-length-31024-cov-54.363622_pt1 | contig 31024 bp, 28 predicted proteins | sample MGYA00514218_ERZ1036412 | MGnify/ENA primary metagenome ERZ1036412 (study PRJEB33795, sample SAMN09464944) | human gut metagenome | host: Homo sapiens | place: USA: Stanford, California | collected 2016-11 | study: EMG produced TPA metagenomics assembly of the... | reverse complement strand
CGAGCTTAGCATTCCGATGCGCACTCCAAAGAGTGCAAACGGTCCCCGCAGCAATCCATTCCGGCCGGATTCCCCCCTTACGACAACCTCCACCCGGGGACGGAAGACTCAGCCAATCCCCTCACCACACCGGACATGGTCCGTTCCGGACGCGTCCTCCAACCTCAGTTAAATCTCTATTTTCACCTGATATTGACTTGTACTCTTCTTAATATTATAATAATTCCAGCAATAAGTACATCTTATTTTTATTATCGTATTGAACATTTCGGGCACAGTTTAAAGTAAAAACATTGGTTGGGGGATACTATGGCGGATAAAGTTTTGATCGTAGACGACGATCCATCGATTTGCAGACTGCTGGAAAAGGTAATGCACAGCAATGAGCTGGAAACCACGGTTGCAGACAGCGGGCTTGCCGCTCTGAACCTTTTAAAGAACCATTCTTACGACATGATCCTGATGGACATCACCCTGGGCGATATGGAGGGCTTCGACGTAATTAAGAAGCTCCGCAGCCAGGGCATCCAGACTCCCGTTATGATTATCAGCGGCAGGAACGAGGATTATGATTCCCTGTACGGTCTGTCACTGGGGGCCGACGACTATATTACCAAGCCCTTCCGGCCCCTTGTTCTGGGTGCTAAGGTAAAGGCTTTGATCCGGCGCAACAAGAATATGGTTCTGGACCACTCCGATGTCCTGGACTGCGGACCGTTCACTTATAATACCTCCACGATGCGCTTTTACAAAGGAGAAGAGGAAATTTCCCTCTCTTCCAAAGAAAACAGCCTGATGCTGCTGTTCATGAAGCATCCGGGGCAGGTATTTACCAAAGACATGATTTATGAGCATGTCTGGGGCACCAGCGTCGCAGTCGATGACAATGCCATCATGGTCTATATCAACCGCCTGCGGGGCAAGATCGAAGAGGACAGGCAGAAACCGGAACATATTGTCACAGTCAGAGGACTGGGCTACCGTTTTATTCCTTAGGACAGGCAGATGGCAGGAATGAATTTTCAAATACGCCCTATTACAGTATTGCATCAATAGCTGTACCGGATTCCCATTTATTCCCTTGATAATTACCATAAATAGTATGATATAATCATTTAGTAACAATATTGTAATATTTATGTAATATTAAGGAGGAAATTACCATGAGAAAATCATTAATTTATGCCTTTACCGCAGCAGCCATGACTGCAGCAGGAGCCGCAGCCCCGATGACAGCCCAGGCTGCCGTCAATACATATACGCTTCCGGGAGGAAACGGACAGGCTATCGTAATCAGCGGAAACTTAAATTCCTTCAACTGTGAAAACGGTTTCCCCGGAATCCAGCTTCCGGATAACATGTTTCCGGGCAGCCAGATACCGGGCAGCATGCTGCCGGATAATCTGTTTCCTATCCCGGATTTCGGCGGCCAGGGAGGCACTGACGGCGGTATCATCGATGGCGGTATCATCGACGGAGGTATCACCGGGGACGGACAAATCAACCAGGACGATGCGGCGGCTCAGGTAGTAAATCTGGTCAATGAAGAGCGGGCAAAGGCAGGCCTATCACCTCTGACAGCCGACCGTTCCGTCACAAGCGCGGCCCAGAGAAGAGCGCGTGAGATCGAGACTAATTTCTCCCACACAAGACCGAACGGCAGCAGTTTTTCCACCGCGCTCAGCGAAGCCGGCGTGAATTACAGAAGTTCCGGAGAAAATATTGCCTACGGCCAGACTTCCGCATCAAGTGTAATGCAGGGCTGGATGAACAGCTCCGGCCACCGCGCCAATATCTTAAACGGTAATTTTACTAAAATCGGAGTAGGCCATTATAAGAGCGCCTCCGGTGTAGATTACTGGACACAGTTATTTACAAACTAAATCCTTTTCACCGGCCGGTGAAAAGCGGTTCTGTATAAACGATAACCTGCACGCTCCGCGCACAGGTCACCGTCATCAATAAGGGACTACCGCCCGCCACGGCGATAGTCCCTTAACTGTTTCCTGTCCGGCTGCAAAAGGCTGACTGTGCGTATTCTCACGGTTTAGTCTGAGCATTGAGCATCACGCAGACAGTAAAATATGTCTTGTCATATTCTACTTTCATGACCCCCTGATATTTCTCCACCACTTTATTAACCGACTCCAGGCCGATTCCGGCTCCTTCGTGTTTAGTTGAGGAAAATCTCCCCTTCTGCCGGTTAATCTGATTTCCATATGTATTCTTTATCGTTAAAATCAACTGCCGGCCTTTCCTGCATGCGTTCACTTTAATATATTTTCTGCCTTCACTCTGAGCAATACAGGCCTCGGCTGCATTCTCCACCAGATTACCGAAAATAATGCATAAATCCGTATCAGCTATACCGCATTCCTCCGGCAGATCCACCGTGATTTCCGTCTCGATTCCGTGGTTCTGCGCCATACCGGCATAATGTTGAAGTATCACATCAGCCACATGATTTTTACAGAGAGAAAAATCCCGGCACGCATCATATTCCGGTATCAGCTTTTTGAGATAGCTTTGAAGCTGCTCCATATCTCCGTTCTCGGAAAACCCGTTCAGGGACATCAGGTGGTGCCTCCAGTCATGGCGGAGCCGTCTGGTGCTCTCAATATTTTCCAGCAGTTTTTCATACCGCTCCTTCTGCATCTCTAACTGCATCGTAATGCGTTTTGTATCCTCCATGGCAGAGATGCCCTCATGCGTCTGGATAATCATCTGCAGTGTTACCCAGAACAGCGCGTAGGTCGTAAAAGACCAGAGAATTGTGAACAGGATATCCCCCGTTCCCATATGTACCGGCTTTTTCCAGTAATCGCTGATGAATTTTACATAGAAAACCAGATAAGTGAGGGCAGGAATCACCCAGATAAACCGCCAGAATGAGGATGCCACATTCAGCTCAATCACTTTTTTATAAAGGTCTAAGAACAGGCTGCCGAGCAGGGGGATATAACCGATAAGCACCAGCACCGCATAAAGCAGCTTTGACAGCTCGCAGGAAAAGGGAAGGTGGAGTACATGCCCCATTACCTTTCCCACGACCATGATATTCACGTAGAGATTCAGTACTACAAGCACAAGAAACAGGATTTCCAGGCGGCTGCACCTGACGCTCAGATAGAAAATCAGCACTGCCAGAAAAATCCACAGCAAAATTCCAAAGGTACTGTATTTGTAATAATTACGTCCGGACGACAGGAACAGAATCGTCACCGCCACTGTGATCGCAATCAGCAGCAAGACGAGCAAGCAAGTAACAGGGACATTGTGCTTATAACGGCACCTGAGAGGGGCGTATACAATATAGGCAAAGACCATACAGGTGACGGCAACCCTGACTGCAATACAGATAAGATCCGTGTCCACGGAATGCCTCCTTCCCGGTATGTATCTTTTCGCTGCCACATACACTGTTTTCTTTTTCGAACGCACGACGGTTCTGTTTACCGCAATAATTCATTATCATCATCAGGAGCCCGCGCAGGCGCTGTCCCTCTGTGCCAGCATAAACGCCTCCATGTCATCCTCTGACATAGGTCTGGAATAATAGAATCCCTGAATCTGATCAACTTGACAGTCCAAAACCAGCCGTTTCTGCTCCTCTGTCTCGACTCCCTCGGCGATCACGCGCATGCCCAGGTTCTTAAAAGCACTTATCAGGTTCCTGACGGCATAAAATGCTGTTTTCTTTTCCATTGCAGCATATACCAGGCTTTTATCCAGCTTGACTGTTCCGAAGGGAATGTGAAAGACCGTTGAAATATTGGAATAACCGGTGCCAAAATCATCCAGTCCAATCATGATTCCATATTGGTTCATCTCATATGCAAATTCCGTGACCAGTCTGGGATTTTCAGCCAGAGTACTCTCCGTAAATTCAATCTTTATCTTTGTGAACGGGGTTCCGTTCCGTTTTATAATATCCAGTACCTTCTGCGCCAAATCCGGTTCTGAAAACTGCACCGCCGAGAAGTTGACATGGATTGCTCCCACCTCAATTCCTTGTTCCGTCAGCCTGTTAATATATTTACAAACCTTATCCAGAATAATATAGGTGATTTCAATGATAAGGCCGGTCTCTTCGGCAACGGGAATAAACTCGGACGGATAGACCGGGCCGATTGGCGTGTGATTGAGACGCATCAGGGACTCCGCATAATGAAAGGCTCCATCCTCTGCCGAATAGATCGGCTGATAATACATTTCAAAGGAGGGGTTTTTCAATTCATCTTTCAATATCTGTATCACGCTGTTCCTTCGCTCCAGTTCAGCGAGCATGACCTCATCGCAATAGCAGATAAAACCATGTCTGCCTGTCTTCGCCTGGAAAACGGCATATTCGATGGAGTTGATTGCCGTTTCCAGCGTATCGCCGCTTCGTGTCCGGCGTATGACTCCCACCGCGACCGACAGTGTAAACCGGTACTCTTCTACTTCCCAGGGCTGCTTCATCCGCTCCCGTATCGCAGCAAGGCACTTCCTGATATCCCCGTCACTTTCCGAAGTGAAGAGAAGGGCAAACTCATCCCCGCTGAAGCGGTACACACCGTCCCTGGGACCGATTTCACAGAGATATCCGCAGATTTTCCTTAGAAATTCATCTCCTTTGTGCTGGCCGCAGACATTGTTAATCTGCCGGAACTGTCGAAGCGATACCACGGCCAGTGTAAACTGTTTTTCCGGATGCTTTTTAATCAGCAGCCCCATCATATCCAGAAGCTCCTGACGGTTTGGCACATTTGTCAGATAATCCCGCGAGATTTGGCGGTTCTGCAAATGGAGATAAATTATCAGCATAGCACAGGTAGCCGCCGACCCTGTCAGAATAATTTCCGGATAAATCTGCTGGATAAAAATAACAAATACCGCAAGAAGCGGGAACGCTGCCAGAATGCTGTATACCGTCCGCTCAATCTGTTTCCGGTGTATTACCGTCATGCTCAGACTGGCCAGACAGTAAAAATAAAAGACCAGATAGGTGAGATAAAGACAGCCTCCCCTTTCATATCCGTCCGCACTGAGCGTAAACAGCATTCCCGTCAGCGGATTGGCCAGTACCACCAGCGAGTAGGCCACACCCGGAATCATCCAAAAAACGAGCCCCCGTCTCAGTGAAGAGCTTCCCTCAAAGAGAACAGCTGCCGCATATGTAAAATAGATCAGTCCCATCAGGGGCGTAAACAGAAAGTATACTGTCGTCACAATCCAGGTCATCCACCGCAGGCCGGAACGCAGATAATAAATCATGAACGTGGACAATATATTGCTGCCGATTGCGATGAACGTAATCACCAGGCACAACTGGAAGGTTCTGTTCTTAAATGAAGGGAGATGGCTTCCCTTTCTCGAATACGTCCATATAATGAGCAGAAAAATGAGGGAAACCACTTCCGGTGCAATATTCCAGGTCATCCTGTCACCTGCCATTTCCGGCGCAAATATCCTTCAAACAGCATTCCTCACAATGAGGCTTTGTTCTCGCCGTACAGACATCTCTTCCGTGATAAACAAGCCTGTGGCAAAAATCACTCCCCTCTTCGGGAGGAATAATCTTCCATAATTCCATCTCCACTTTTTTAGGATCTTTGATGTTATCCACCAGCCCCATCCGGTTTACCAGACGGATACAATGGGTATCGGTCACAATGGCCGGTTTTCCAAAAACGTCTCCCATGATGAGATTTGCGCTTTTACGGCCGACTCCCGGCAGCTTCAACAGGGCGTCAAAGTCCTCCGGCACTTTCCCGCCGTACTGCTCCCACAAAATCTTCATACAGGCATTTATGTCTCTGGCCTTACTGCGCCCGAGGCCGCAGGGCCTGACAATCTCCTCAATTTTATCCACGTCCGCTTCCGCCAGCGCCTTCACATCGGGAAATTTATCATATAAATCCTGAACCACAACATTCACTCTGGCATCGGTACACTGGGCCGCCAGCCGGACACTAACCAGAAGCTTCCATGCCTGGTTATAATCGAGCGTACAGCCCGCATCAGGATATTCCTCTTTTAATCGTTTTATTATTTCAAGAGCCAGTTCCTTTTTCGTCATTTCTGTATCTCTCCCCCGTTCCCCCAATCATAAACATGCTTTATCCTGTAGCTGCAGCGAAACCTCATTTATTTAAGCCTTAACAGCCCACCTCATTTTAGTCGAACGGGCGCGGCTGTTCATATTGCACTCTTCTGCTGTCGGACGGATTACCTCATCTGCAATTTCACTGTAAACCCCTTGTTTTTTTAACCGCTTAAACGATTTCTTGACGAGGCGGTCCTCACCGGAATGAAACGTCAGGATCGCCGCCCTTCCTCCCGGCGACAGTATATCCGGCAGTTTTTCCAGAAATTCTTCCAGCACCTCAAACTCACTGTTCACATCGATTCGGAGGGCCTGAAATGTCCTCTGGCATGATTTTTTGACCGCTTCCTTTCTCTCGCCTTCCGGCAGGAAAGAGAGTGCCTCTTCTATCAGCCTGCGCAGCTTCGTCGTCGTATCAATGGCGGTACCTTTGCGTCTCGCCGATATTACTGCGCGGGAAATCTCAGCCGCATAAGGTTCATCCGAGTTCTCCGCCAGCATCCCCTCCAGTTCTTCCCTGGAAATATCTTTAAGGCGCTCCGCCGCTGAAATTCCTTTTTCAGAATCCAGACGGAGATCCAGCGGCCCCTCATTCTTGTAAGAAAAGCCTCTGTCCGGGTTATCAATCTGCATCGATGAAACCCCCAGATCCGCCAGCACAAAATCAAAGGTTCCCGCCTCCGCCGCCACCTGATCAATATTCGCAAAGTTCAGTTTCCTGACGGTGAGAAGCTCCGGACCGTAGCCCAGGGCTTCCAGTCGCTTTCTTGTCTTTTCCTGCTCTACGGCATCCACATCGAGGCCATAAATATGGCCTTTTCCCTGCAGGCATTCAAGCATTGCCTGAGTGTGTCCGCCATAGCCCAGCGTAGCGTCCAGCCCCTTCTGCCCCGGCTGTATCTGAAGAAATTCCAATATTTCCTTTACGCAGATCGAAATGTGCATACCGACGGGCGTGCTGCCCTTTTTAATCACCCTCTCAACCGTCTCGGGATATTTATCTGGCTGCAGCTCTTTATATTTCTCATTATATTTACGCGGATGAGTCCCCTTATAACGGACACGGCGTTTATGCTGTTCCTGATTCTCCATCGGTTACCTCCTGTTAAAAATCCTGTTAAGAATAAAAACGTACGTACCTTCTTTTTTCGAGATCTCATATTCCTTCAGAACAGAGAAACCGTTCCGGGCCGCCAGCGGCCTTACAAACCCTCTGTTTCTCGAATAAAGGATTATGATGCCGTCTTCCTTAAGGAAACCGGCAATACAGCCGAAGAAACGCAGGTACAGCCCGTATATCTCTTCTTCCGTAACGTGTCCCATCTGAAACGGCATGTCCGTGATAACCTCGTCAAACAGATAGTCGTGGCGGAACTGGAAGAAATCACGGTTGATATAATGGGCCGCCATACCGGCAGCTTCCGTATTCTTTCTGGCCTTTCGCACCGCATCCTCCTGGATATCCACACCGTAGGAGGTGTAGGCCCTGACTGCTTTATGGCGTTCAATCAGCATGGTTCCGGCGCCGCAGAAGGGATCCAGCACCTGCGCCCCTTCTTTCATGTATTCCCTGGCGAGCGCCGCCGTCAATGCGGCCGCCGTCGGACGGATACCGGTGGGCGTGACTTCCTTTCTGTATGAAAAGCGGTTGTCTTTCAAAGTATAGAGTTTCAGCAGCAGATTACAATTGCCCTCTTTATTCTCTATCAGGCGCAGCTCCACTTCATAATCCGTGGCCGTATTAATCAGCTTCCTGCCGGACAGCTTTTCAATCTGGCCGGACAGTTTCCGTATAAAAGAGCTTCGCTCCTCCAGTGTCTTCCTGCTCTTCAGCTCGATTCTGAAATACCATGGTTCACCCCCGCCGTGGCTTTCGTTAAGGAGGGAAAGGAGGCCGGAGCCGGTAATCACCTCTGCCGCCTTAAACGGTTCCATCGGGCATGTTCCCATATCCCTGACTACAAATAAAAGCTCCTGCCAGGTCCGTATTTTATCCATCCATCTTAAATTCGTCACCCTGGCTCTGACTCCCGCGCCAAACACCTTCGATTTGGCATCCGGATTAAGGGCCGTCAGTTCCTCCTGCGTCAGGCCTGCAAAATTGCGGTTGGTCAGGAGGACAATATCATAAGGCCGGTCAAAGCCGGTAAATTCATGGTTCTTAATGCCTTCCGCCCGGACCACGAGGGCAGATAATTCCCTCATTTCTTCCATCAGGTGCTTTCTGTTCTCCTGCGTCTCCTCCATCTTTCCAAGCAAACAGAGCTGCTCCTTCAGTTCTTCCAGATAAGCGCTGTAATTAAAACTGCCGATGGCGGACAGGTAGGCGCTTTTGACAAAACGCTGCTCCTCTCTGCGGTATGCCGCGTAAACCGGCTCCAAAAACTCCTGATTTCCAAGATCCCCCATCAAAAGCGCAGCATTTTTCCGTGTCTTTGCATCTTCCGACCAAAGCAGCCCGGCTAATTGTTCCTCCTGTCCTTTCACAAGTGAAGACAGGACTTTCAGCTTCCCTTTGTCTTTTACTTCCTGCCTCAGAAGGCTTAAATTCTGCCTCACATCCCTGTTCTGTGCAATCTGATTCCAATACTCCTTTATCATATTCCTCCCCTGGTGGTTCTCACTTTTCTGATTTTTCCTTTGATCGGCTTGTCCTGCAGGCTTTCCAGGACATGGCTTCCTTTACCGTTTAATATTTCTACATAGGTCAGGCTTTCCCTGACATCAATAATTCCTATATCCGAGACTTCTATCCCATCGATACTGCATAAGGTTCCCACAATGTCACCGGGACGCATTTTTGATTTCCTGCCGCCTCCGATGGACAGGCGGGTGATATCCTGATTCAGAGCCGCCCTTTTGGACGGCTTTGCCTCTGTTTTCAGCCGCTGTGACTTCCAGAAGTTTTTTTCTTCTTCCCCGCTGCTCTCAGGGCAAACCAATACAGGCAGAGAGCGTCCGGTATATTCCTCCGTCATCTGAAGCATACGCCTGTCCTCAGCCGTTACCAGACTGACTGCTTTGCCGGTCCTGCCGTTTCTTCCGGTCCGTCCGATGCGGTGGACATACGTCTCTCTTCCGGTGGGAAAATCGTAATTGATGACATGAGTGATATTCTCCAGATCAATTCCTCTGGCCGCCACATCCGTAGCTATCAGATACCGGATAGCCCCCCGCCGGAACGCATCAATGGTCTTCAAGCGTTCTTTCTGTTCCAGCTCTCCGTGGATCATTCCGCAGAATATCCTGTGTCTGCGCAGTTTTTGGAACAGCACGTTTACCATCTCCCTCGTTCCGCAGAAAATAATACAGCACTGTGGATTTTCCCTGTACAGTACATTCAGAAAAACCTTAAATTTATTTTCATTATCCGTCTCAAAAAGCTCCTCCGTGATGGCATTCTCCGCCGCCTCCGGCTGTTCCGTAAAAATCATCACCATATCATGGATATGGGAACCGGCGAACTCACGGATTTCCGGTTTCAGAGTCGCTGAAAACAGGGCAATCCTGCACTCAGGAGAGAGGAGGTCAAGAATCTGCTTAACCTCGTCGATAAAACCCATGTCAAGCATCAGATCCGCCTCATCGATTACGAGACAGGTGACTTTGTCAAGAATGAAGCTCCCCCTGCGTATATGATCCATAACACGGCCCGGTGTGCCTGTGACAATATGAGATTTCTGTTTCAGGCTCCGTATCTGTTTATCGATGGGAAAACCGCCGAACACGGCAGGAACCTTCAGGCGTTTTTTCCTTCCGATATGAAAGACTTCTTCCTGAACCTGTACCGTCAGCTCTCTTGTTGGCTCCAGAATCAGCGCCTGCGGAAGGTTTTCCTCCCATATTATCTTATCGCAGATGGGAATCGCAAACGCCGCCGTCTTACCGCTCCCGGTAGGCGCTCTCCCGACCACATTCTTTCCCTCCAGCATAGCCGGAATTACCTGCTGCTGGATCTCAGTGGGCCTTTCGTAGCCGAGCAGCCTCAGTGATTCCAATATATCGTCCGACAGCCCATAGGCGCCGAAGCTGTCCTGGTTTTCATTTATCATTATTCACCGCCAATCAACAAAAACACCCTGCCGGGCGGCACTGGCTCACGATCTGTATCGTAAGAAAGCGCTGGGCAAGGATTAATTACCGTCATTTTATCATTTTATGCGAAAGATAGCAAGGATTACATAAGAAAGTGCTGATTATATGTTACAGTTCAGCCTTCGGCCAAACTGCAACAAATGATGCACAGAAACGGCAAAAAAACATCATGGCTGAACTGTTGCGATTATACGCTGACCGGACGGCCCGGAATGCCGCGGCCCGCAAATTATTCTGCGGGCCGCTTTCCATATTTTAAATTTGTTTTTAAATTTCTGCCGTTTCTTATGGAAGCAATGCAAACCGTTTATCCCGGATGAATTTCCTCCTGGAAGGATTCCCCTCACAGCGGTATATCTCCAATTCTTTCAGGTCGTAAATAACCGACCACACCGTATCCTTGCCTGTGGCCCGCTCATACCGACACATGAAACCAAACCGGCCCGACAGTATCTTTTTTGCAAACTCCGGATCCCGCTTGTCTTCTGCCTCAAATGCCCTCTGTATGGTCTGATACCGCTCCTCTGCGTTCCAGTTGTCTATTTGCGTGTTATTGAAGTGTTTCATGGAATCCAGATGAAATGAATTGACAGCAGATACAAAAGGATGTTCTTCATCCTGGTATCTGATTTCTGTTTGCTCCGCATTACATTCGATGACGGCAGCATTGCCCTGCCTGTCTGCTGCGGTGAAGGTCTGGCTCGAGGCAATCGGAAGCGCCTTTAAAGCTTCTGTAAATTCCGGCACAGTGGCGCACCGTTCCAGGCCATATCTTAAAATCATCCCGGCATTCAGGCCGGCGCCGAGAACGGAAGGCCAGACGGCCGTTAATCCGATTGCCAGCCCGCGTTCATTCACTCCGTCCTCCATCTCTACAAAAGCAGTGGTATTTCCCTGGAAGGAATAAGGGGGGCCAAACGCTGCGGGTTTCTTGATTTTATAAATGCAATTCATATAAAGCTTTTCTATTTCCGTCAGAAAATCACTGTTCCTGGCAAGAATGATGTGATTTTCATTTTTAAATGCCACACAGGAGCATTTCTGCTCCGGCATGATGCAGTACATGCTTAGAAGCACGGCCATAAGTTTTTCCGATGCGATTTTCTGTCCTGCGGCTATCCCCTCAATTTCCTCCAGTACCTCAGGAAAATATTGTTCGTATGAGGGAATGCAGCGGCGGCTGAATTTAATCCGCTCCTCAGTGATGGGAAAGGGAACCCCGTCAAGCAGTTTTTTCCCGTTTTTGAGCAAAAGCCCGCCCCATTTTAAGCCAATCTCATAATGCGTTCCGTTAAATCTTCCGTGATACATATTTTGCTCTCCTTCTTATATCCGGCGGGAAAGAGTCAGCGAAACGCATTTTCCCCGCCGGTATTGAGAGCTACCGGTAACTCTGAGAAAAGCATAATTGAATAAAAATTTAATGTCAATACCCTATATTATCAAAATATTAATACTCGGCGCCCCTTATCTGCACCGCTCAATCCGTATCCGGTATTTCCCCAGGTGTGCCAGGACACCTTTTTCCTGCTTATTTTTCCCGTCTTCTCTCTCCCAGGCCAGATTCTGATAACGGTGGATACTGAATATCACTCCGAGAAGAACATAAATAGTCACAGTATGGTACCCGCCATATGAAAAGAACGGCAGACCGCCTGTGGAAATTGTATAAAAGCCAAAGTTGATCATTAGATTTCCGGCAATCTCGGCTGCTATCACCATGAGACAGCCATAACCCACTATCTTGCCCAGCCTGTTTTTCTGTTTATATATCATCCGGAACAGGCAGAACAAGAATACTGCCAATAAGCCAACCAAAAGACAAGCCGCTATAATTCCATATACCGAGGCCACCTGAAGCAGGATATAATCGTCTTGAACACCCGGCAGCATATGGATGGGCAGCTGTTCCAGTTTCACGCCACCGGTTCCGAACATGGTGAGTCCCTCTATCACTTCTCTTGTCCTGGCTGCCTGATAACCGGCTCCCTGGGCATACCGTTCCGGGTGGAATAAAACTTCAATCCGTTTTATCTGGTACGGCTGCAGTTGTGCAAGAACCGCTATGACTGCGGAAACCGGTATGATACCGGCTGTCAGAACAATGCCTGCCTTCCGGTTCTCGTTAAACCATCCTTTTATCACGGCGGCCGTCATCATGATATAACAGACGCAGGCCATAACAATTGTAATCCCTAATCCGCCGCCAATCCGGGCCGCTGCAATCCAGAAAGCCGCTGCCAGCCAAAAAAGACTGGATGCTATTCCGTAATACCCGCGGTTCCTGTTCTGATACAAGATTCCTCCATACACCGGGACAAACAGATAGATAAGACTTTTCAGGTAGGAATGACTGCCAAGATAGCCAGGCGCTGACAGGCAGATAATAAACAGTCCCGCCAGCAGTAAGGCTCCCATTTTTTTCCCATGTCTGCCCACCGGGCTGTAGTCCACGCAGAGGATGACAAGCATAACTGCGGTCCCCATGAGCACATAAACGCATTGGCGGGCAAAGGCATTATCAATTACCCTCTGGTAAACTACCAGCTCCTCACCAAACCGGTAGAAGCTGAAATACTGGGTCAATAGTCCGGCCACACTCATCATAAACGCCAGGAGAAACAAAGGAGCGCCCGGCTTTGGCCTGTGGATACGATCCATCTCAATTCCCACCTCCACCGGATCTCCCATCTGCCGAACCGCCTGCTCTATGGCTTCTTCGGCGGACATTCCCTCCTTTTCATAAAACTCGGCCTGGTCTTCTATATGGTTCCTGATTTCTTCGATGACCTCGGCCTTCGCCTTTCGATTCCGAATCTGTTCCTCCAGTTGTTCCAGATAACTATTCAGCTCCACACAGCTCACCTCCTATGATTCGGGAAACAGCCCTGTTATAGAACTGCCATTCCTTTTTCTTTTCCTCCAGCGCTATTCTGCCCTCTTTCGTAATTCCGTAATATTTACGTACCTTCCCCATCACCTCCGCCTCATAAGAAAACAGAAGCTTCTGTGATTCCATGGTGTGAAGCAAAGGATACAGCGTGCCCGCCTTAAGTTCAAACAGATTCTCAGAACGTTTTCCAAGAGTCTCAATCATCTCATATCCGTACATATCACGTTCTGATAAGAGTTGTAAAAGCAGCATAGACGTATTGCCGGCTGCCGTTTTTTTATCTGACGCCATAAATTACCTCCATATATAGATTATCTATATATAATATATATCGATTATCTATATATGTCAATATTGTCCTGGAATCTTTCGGAGGCCTGCTGTCCCTGATTTTCATTCTATGCCTTTCACAACTTATATCTCAGAGAGTTATTCCATCCAAAGGTGTGTCAAGTTAATGATATTTTTTTTCAAAAAGTATAGGAACAAAGAAAAATTCCCTTTAGTCCACAATAAATGACTAAAGGGAATTTTCATCAGTTCGATTCTTACAAATAAATATCATTATTTCAATCCACAGAATACTTTCTGACTCATATATTTTATCATAAACATTATAAAATCTCAATGATATTTATTTGTAACGTTTATCTTGTAATTTTATTCTCTACCAATTATAATATAATTGCTGTTGACTCTTTCCAGCCGGAAGGAGGTGATACCTTGCAATACATAATATCTTTTCTCATTTCTGTTATGGCTGGTGTGATTTGTTATTACATCAGCAAATGGCTAGACAGAAAATAAATACCAACAGTTAGCCTGGGTTAATCCTCCCAAAAAGGAAAAAGAATCCCCTGAGAGTAGCAGCTCTCAGGGGATTTGTCTTGTGACACAATGCACATAACATCTTTTCTCTGTTTATATTATAATACACCATCTCCTAGCTTATGTCAAGTTCAGCGGTTGCTATAGTTACTATTCACGGTCCCGCTGAAAAACGCAGTTCCGCGAACAGCAACACGCTCCGCGATGCACAAAAACTGCAAAAATGCAGTTTCGCGCGATGCAACTCGGGATTTTCATGCAAAATGCGCACGAAAACACCTCGCGGAATACAGGCCGTGAATAGTAACATGCTATATCATCAGGCAGCTAATATCACTTGACTTTTTTGTTCCGGAAAGATATTATAATACAGTCGGGAATGAAGTTCTCCCCCAGTATTGTTTATACTGAAACCGCTTATTTGAGCTGATGACTTCTGCGGATACACGCAGGAGCTGTCAGCTTTTTTGCGCTTATGGCAGAAAATAACCTGCGGCACACTTTATATGTTATAGGGAGGAATTTATGTTATTAAGTATTGCAGTCATGTTAATTTCAGGGATGTTTTTAGGGTGGATCTGTAAAAAAATGCATCTGCCCGCACTGTTGGGAATGATATTTACCGGTATGCTCCTTGGGCCATATGCACTTGATTATATAGACGGCTCCATTCTGTCGATTTCTGCTGAGCTTCGCAAAATTGCATTGATTATTATCCTGGCCAGAGCAGGTTTATCCCTGGATGTGGCTGATTTGAAAAAAGTGGGCCGCCCCGCTGTCCTGATGTGCTTTCTGCCTGCCTGTTTTGAAATATTCGGTATGATCCTGCTGGCTCCGGGAATGCTTGGCATAACCGTGCTGGATGCCGCCATTTTAGGGGCGGTGGTGGGAGCTGTCTCTCCTGCCGTCATTGTTCCCAAAATGCTGACTCTGCTGGAGGAGGGGTACGGAGCCGGAAAAAGTATTCCTCAGCTGATTCTGGCCGGGGCCTCTGTAGACGATATTTTTGTCATAGTAATGTTTTCCGCGTTTACCGGCCTGGCTCAGGGAGGCACTATTTCACCTGTAAGTTTTCTTCGGATACCACTGTCTATATTATCCGGTATTCTTATGGGAATCGTGATTGGATATGGACTTGCCCGGTATTTTGGAAAAATACATATGAGGGACACCGCCAAGGTGCTTCTCCTTCTGAGCATTGCTTTCCTGCTCGTCTCGGCGGAAGACCGTTTTACTGATATCATCCCATTTTCCGCTTTAATAGCAGTCATGTGCATTGGAATCTCCCTCAAAAGAGAAAGGACGGCCGTAGCCTGCCGACTGGCGGCAAAATTCAACAAGCTGTGGGTAGCCGCCGAAATTATTCTCTTTGTACTTGTGGGAGCTACCGTAGATTTAAAATATGCCACTGCCGCGGGGCCTGCAGCAATAATCCTGATCGTCTGCGTTCTTATGTTCCGGATGGCCGGGGTGCTGTGCTGTCTGCTAAAAACCAGGCTTAATATGAAGGAGAGGCTGTTCTGTATGATCGCCTATATGCCGAAGGCAACCGTGCAGGCTGCAATCGGAGGAATCCCCCTGGCAATGGGCCTTCCGTGCGGAAACATCGTTCTGACTGTCGCCGTGCTGGCCATCCTCATAACCGCTCCGCTGGGAGCTTTCCTGATCGAATTCACCTATAAAAAACTCCTGGCATAACAGCACTACCTTAGACCGGCCGGTTTGTCATGCTCTTAGGGCCGACCGCCGGTGCCGATGTATTATGAAGCAGCGCCGAAGCGGAGTTTATTCTTCCTTCGGCGGCAGGGAATAGCGGTAGGTCCGGGTCAGAATCCCTATCTCCTCCAGGGTATTTACCGTCCGGTAAACGGTAGCCATGCCAAGCTTCGGATCCCTTTTTCTGGCTTCATAGTAAACATCCTTGCAGCTGCTCCAATTGCCTTCCAGAATCACGTCCAGAAGCATCTCACGCTGCCCCGTTATTCTCTTTCCTCTCTTCTGAAATTCATGAATTACCTGCTCTTTCTGCCACATATCAGTTCTCCTCACTTCCATACCGGAAAATCACGCCAGAATTAGTCATTACAAACTTTCAGTTTTACAACCATATTGCCGTTATGTACGGAAACCACTCTGAGCCACCTGCCAGTTATATATAACTAACTTTCCTTTAGGTTAGCATCATCTAACTTAAATGTCAATATTTTTTCAATACTACCCGTTATGTAACAGCACATACCCTGTTAAAGAAAAAAGCGGCACAACAAATATGCCATGCAGCCTTTTCTATCTCTGTTATAGTTATACCAAATCAGGAACAGCGCTTTTCAAGAATTTCCGTAAGGGCCGTGCCGCTGCTGGTGTGACAGCGGACAATGTCCGTTCTTTCACTGTCCACCTCTCCCAACGCACATTTGATCATCTTATGGGACACGGTATTTGTGAAAAGTACCAGGATGTCCGGACATCCTATCTGTTTGTTTAAATCTGCCGACATCTGCGTAAAAACCTTTGCCTTGCATTTATAATTTTTACAAATCTTCTTGTACTGTCCTACCATGCGGTCATGTCCGCCTACGATTACTACGCTCATAACTCACTCTCCTGTCTTTCAGAATAAAAATCTTTTATTTGTTAGTTAGCTTAAACTAACCATATTATACACGGCCATTCTATGACTTGTCTATAGTTTTAGCAGAGAATTATTATCAATAACCGCCGCCATCAATGGAAAGGTGAGACGGAACAGGTACGGATGCGCCATTCTCACCTCTCCGGGTTAACGTTTAAACACTCTCCAGTATCGCGGCTATCTCCGCCAGGCTCTTTTTTCCGAAATATACCTGGCTGTCGTTGAGAACCATGCAGGGAACACTCATAATCTTATATTTTTTCTTAAGCTCAGGATAATGTCTCAAATCGATCATCTCTCCTGTCACGTATTCCGAAAAAGAGGCGGCTCTCTGGGCTGCCATCACCACTTCAGGGCACATGGTACAGGATAACGATACCATTACCTTGATATTCGTCTCCTTTTTGACAGACCGGAGACGGTTCTTAAGTTCTTCGTCAACAGGCTGACCCGGACCTGCCATATTGTAGAGGGCAATGACAAAGGAGTTAAACTCATGGCCTCCCGGGACTCCGTGGAACAGGATATTGCCGCCGCTGCCGTCACCGCGCATCAGCCTGAATGCCGGGAAAATTTCACCCTCTGCCTCTCTTTTGGCTTTTACCGCCGGGTCAAGCCGATCTCTGATACAGGTTATTTTATCGGTAAGTCCCTCGAATTCTCCCAGGAAAGCGCTCATTTCTCCCGACAGAGGACTATCATCAAGCTCCGCCTTTATCACAGCCTGTCCGGCAAATTTGAGAAACAGTCCCGCAAGCTGCCGCTTTATCTCCTCCGACAGAAAACCGTTATTTTCCCCATGGCCCAACGTTTCACGCTTCTCTGCGCCTTCTATTTTTCCGTCTGCCGCGGCGCGGGATGCCGGGCGATCCGTTTGAGCCTCATTTCCGGGCAGTTCAGGGATATTTAGTTTATCATGTATGGCCGATACGTGTTTTTCCAATGACGTGGCTGCCACCGCGCCGTCGGACACCGCCGTTACGACCTGTCTCAAATTCTTGATGCACACATCACCGGCGCCGTAAACGCCGTCCACATTCGTCTTCCGGTTCATGTCGGTAATCAGGTAACCCTGCTTATCACAGTCCACCTTACCATCCATCCAGGCGGTATTCGGTACATAACCGGCGAAAACGAAGATTCCGAACGCTCCGTCTTCCCCTGCTTCGTGGGTCCATTCTTCCCCCGTCCTGTTATCTCTGAAACGGGCGAAGGAAACCATGGACTCTCCGCCTGCCTCCACAATCTCCGTATTGAACCTGACCGTTATCTTCTCTTCTTTTTTTACCTGATCCGCTATGGTCGCGGCACAGGTAAAGTCATCCTCCCGGACAATCATCGTTACCTTTTTTGCATACTTGGTCAGGAAAATCCCTTCCTCCGCCGCCGCAAAGCCGCCGCCAATGACGAACACTTCCATATCTGTAAAAAATTCCCCGTCACAGGTCGCACAGTATGCCACGCCTCTGCCCTGAAATTCTTTCTCGCCTTTGAAACCCAGCTTTCTCGGATTGGCACCGGTAGCAAGCACTACGCCAAGGGCCCGGTACTCTCCCGCCGTCGTGTGAAGCACCTTGATATCCTCCTGAAGCTCCATGTCAAGAACTTCAGCCATAACAAACTCCGCTCCGAATGCCTCGGCCTGCTCTTTCATCGATTGAGTCAGTTCCTTTCCGCTGGTTCTCTCCACGCCCGGATAATTGACGATTTCAGCGGTGATAGTAATCTGTCCGCCGATTTTTTCTTTTTCCATCACCAGAACCTTGTACCTGGCCCTGGCCATATAGATGGCGGCGGACAGACCCGCAGGTCCGCCGCCGACAATTATTACATCATAAAATTGTTCCATATACTCTCCTCAGAAAATATCGCTCTGAATCTGATTCCGTTAAATCAGGCCGACAAGATCCAGACTCGGTTTCAGTGTCTCCGCTCCGGGCTGCCACTTGGCAGGGCAAACCTGATCGCCGTGTTCGGCAACAAACTGCGATGCCTGAACGCGTCTGTAAAGCTCGTCCGCATTTCTTCCCACATTTCCGGCTATCACCTCGTAGGCGACAATCCTTCCTTCCGGATTTACGATAAAGCTGCCCCGCTCCGCCATTCCGTCAGCCTCAATCATTACCTCAAAGTCTCTGGCAAGACGTCCGGTCGGGTCTGCCAGCATCGGATATTTAATCTTTTTGATTGTGTCAGACGCATCGTGCCATGCCTTGTGTACAAAATGGCTGTCGCAGGATACGCTGTAAATCTCGCAGCCGGCCGCCTTAAACTCCTCATATTTATTTGCCAGGTCTTCCAGCTCCGTCGGGCAAACAAAGGTAAAATCGGCCGGATAAAAGAAAAATACCGCCCATTTTCCCACAACATCCGCCTTGCTCACTTCCCTGAACTTCCCGTCCGCAAAGGCCTGCACAGTAAAATCACTGATCTCTTTTCCTATTAATGACATTGTAATTCCTCCTTGATATTATTTTCTGTCTCTTATTGTGTCCTGATATCATAATTTTATTTTAGTTTCCTTTCTAGTTAGTTCTATCTAACTCAATATCACTTTAACAAAACCATGACAATTTGTCAATAAATAATATTGATAATTATTATCATTTTAGTCCTCATGACTGCTTCTGCCATCACATTTCCTGGCGGCAGTACTACAGGCTCCACGACAGGCTCCTGCTCTGAAGCTCCGCCATGTGGTGATAAATTCCTCTGCGCTCCATCAAATCCTCCGGCGTGCCCTGCTCTGCCACACAGCCGTCCTTTAGTACGATAATCCGATCGGCGCCTGCCACTGTGCGCATTCTGTGGGCAATGATGAGTACCGTTTTATTCCTGACCATATTCGAGACTGCCTCCTGAACCAGTGTCTCATTCTCAACATCCAGCGATGCAGTTGCCTCATCCATCAGAATGACCGGCGCGTCTTTGAGAAGCGCCCTGGCAATGGAAAGACGCTGCCGTTCTCCTCCCGACAAGGCGGAGCCGTTCTCCCCAACCATGGTCCTGTATCCGTCCGGCAGGCGGAGGATGAATTCTTCGCATCTGGCGGCCCTGGCTGCCTCCATCACTTCCCGGTCCGTGGCCTCCTTTCTTCCCAGCCGTATGTTTTCCATAATCGTGTTGTTAAATAAAACCACATCCTGAAATACGATGGAAAAGCTTTTCAGCAGCGTTTCCGGTTCGACCTCCCTCACGTCGACCCCGCCGACGGTAATTTTTCCCCTGTCAATATCCCAGAACCGGGCGGCCAGTCTGGCGCTGGTGGATTTACCGCCGCCTGACGGGCCTACGAGAGCCGTCACCTCCCCCTGTTTTGCGGTGAACGACACGTCCCTTAAAACCTGCTCCCCGTCTTTATATGAGAATCCTACGTGATCAAATACGATATCATATCCATTATAGACAGCCTCTTTACTGCCGCCCTGGACCGTTTCCTCCTCTATCGCCTTCATCCGTTCTACCACAAGGAGAGTCGAATATACTGCGGACAGATTCTGCAGGCAGACGCTCAGAGGAATGTACAGTCTGGTGGCTGCCAGCATGAACATCAGAAAAACCATAAAACCGATGGAACCGGATGCCAGAAGGGAAGCTCCGGCCAGCACCGTCGTCGCCATGCCGATTTTCAGGAACATCTGCGCCCCCGTCACCAGAATTCCGTTCAGTAACTCAAGACGGATTGTGATGTTCTCCACATCCGCCAGTTTTTCATCCAGTCCCTCAAGGTACGCTTCCCTCCGGTTATTGGCCCTGATATCCTGTATATTCTCAATACACTCCTGAATCCCGTCTGAGGCGGCGATTTTTTTCCCTTTTTGTCTTCTCTCAATCCGATCTACCATGGGCCTCGTACCTGCCGCCAGAAAAAACGATACCGGAGCCACCCACAGTACCGACAGGCCCATCCGCCAATCGGCCGCCAGCAGTCCTGCGCCTATCAGCGCCGTTGACAGGACGGCTCCAATAAGTTCCGGGATAAAGTGGGAAAACGCAGTTTCCACAAATGTACAGTCTGACATGATCGTTGTCGTCAAATCAGCCAGATCACGCTTTCCAAAAAAGGACAGCGGAAGTTTCCGAAGGCGTTCCGCAATCCGGATTCTCATATCCGCGCTCTCTGCATAGGAGGATATAAACGTTGCGACGTACTGAATATACTCAAGCCCAAAGATGACGGCCAGAATCAGGACACTGGTTCCCACATATCCTCCCAGCCCCATTTGGGGCGTTCCAAGCCCCACAAGAGGGCCAAACAGCCGTTGCGTGAAAAGAAACAGAAGCCCCACGGGTAACATCAGCCCGATATTGGCAAGGGCGCACGCAAATATGGCCCTCGTCAGGTTCTTCCCGCCCTGTCTGCCCAGGGCAAATTTTTTCTGTAAATATCTGCTCATGTTCTCTTACCTACCTTCCATTCTACCGATGACTGATAATTCTTCCACATTCCGGCGTACAGCCCGTCTGCCCTGAGAAGCTCCCCGTGTTTTCCCTGCTCCGCGATACGCCCTGCCTCCATAACATAGATGCAGTCAGCGCGGCATACCGTGGAAAGGCGGTGGGCAATCATGATTACGGTTTTGCCTTCCACCAGTTTTTCAAACGCCTGCTGGATGAGATACTCATTGTCCGGATCGGCAAATGCCGTGGCCTCATCCAGAACCACAATCGGGGCATCCTTTAAAATGGCTCTGGCCAGGGCTATCCTCTGCACTTCCCCTCCCGAGAGGTACACGCCCTTCGTTCCAATGACCGTATCAAGCCCCCGGGGCATTTTTTTGATAATATCTCCGCACTGCGCGGCCCGAATGGCACTCATGACCTCCTCCACCGCAGCATCCGGCCTGGCTGCCCGGATGTTGTTCAGCAGGCTGTCCTTGAACAAACGGCTGTCCTGGAACACAAAACTCACCAGCTTCATCAGCTCCTCCGTTCCGATTTCCCTCACATCAATACCGCCGATGGTGACACTTCCTTCGTCCGCGTCAAAAAACCTGGGAATCAGGCTTGCCAGTGTCGTCTTTCCGCTGCCGGATGCTCCCACCACCGCTGCCGTCGCCCCCTGCGGCACAAACAGTGATACCTGTTTCAAAGCCGGCTCCGGTTTTTCCGCGCCCTCTTTGCCGGCTGCTTCCCGCTCCCCCTGTTCCGGGTAATAGGAAAAGGTTACATTTTTAAATTCAACGCTGTATTCCGACGGTTTCTTCGGCACATCCGGCTCTTTCAGGGGCTTTTCCCCGACAATGTTCATAATCCGGTTCACCGCATCATTCGCCTTCATCGTATTTTCACCGGTCAGCATAATCTTATCCATCATGGACACGCACACAGGCGTGAACAGGATATAAAACATGAGATCCAGAGCAGCCGTCACGTACGATTCTCCCTTGGATATGTCTCCCGCTAAAAGAATGCCGGCAGGAATCAGGACGGCAAAAATGCCGTTGATACTGACCGTATAACTGCACATGGGAATCCTCATGGAGCCTGCGTAGCTCATGGCCCAGTCTTTGTAACGCAGGATAGAGCCATGAAAGCTCCTGAAGGAAAATACGCTCTGCTGAAAGGTCTTCACAACCGGTATCCCCCTGACATACTCAACCGCCTCATTATTCATATCCTCAAGCGCATTCTGATACTCCTTCATGGCCACCGCCATATTCGCCCCCATCATCCTGCTCAGAAAAAACAGGCCGGCAGCCATGGGGAGCAGACTGATTAAACCGAACCGCCAGTCAAAGACAAGAAGAAGGACGATAACGGCCGCCGGCGTCACGACAGCCCCCACAAGGTCAGGAAGCTGATGGGCCAGATAAGTTTCCGTCTGCCCGGCTCCGTCGTCAATAATCCGGCGTATCTTACCGCTTCCCACCCGTTTAAAATAACCGGCGGGAAGACGTGTCAAATGATGCAGCGCAACCGTTTTCAAATTTCTGGCCGTTCTGAACGCCGATATATGGGTGCACATCAGGGCCGCGAAATAGACCAGCATGCTGAGCAGGGAATACGCCACCGCCAGCCAGCCCAGGCGTACAAGGCGGTCCCCGTTAAAGCCGCCCGGCCAGCCAATAACCGTCTCCCGGATTACATTCCACATGCACAGATAGGGAAAAAGCCCCAGCACAGCGCTTATTCCCGACAATACACAGCCCAGTCCCGTCAGCCAGCGGTAACCGCCGGAAAATGTCATCAGCGTGATTTTACCTGTTCCCGGCAGCTCCGTCATTATTTTCCTGCTGCAATACTTTCCATTCACTTTCTTATCCTCCTATATTTTATTTCATGCGGCCCTCTCACCGCCGTCGATTGGTTAGTTTTAACTAACCAATGTATTTAAAAAAACAGCACTAGAGCGAGTAGACAAACCGGCCGTTTTTAACCGCATTGCTTCTCAGTACTTCTTCGCAATATAATATCCCATTTCCGCAGTCCGGGCGTGGATGTTATCCTGCCGGTATACTCCAATGCTGCCAATCACTTTATCACCAACCGTGATTGCAAAAGCATAGATCTGATTTTCACCGGCAGCCAGCATCGCACTGATAAATTCTCCGGCGTCTTTTTCCGTATAGGGATATGCAGTCCGTCTCTCAGATTATCCTGGATATCTTTGTTATTTATCACTGCCGCAAAATCAGCCGCATCTTTCATCCTCCGCTTACGAATCCTGCATTCCATCTGTTTTCCTCCCATCTGCTCTGAAGCGTGTTAACATTTTATTCCGGGAACCACTCAAAGATTCAGTATCCCGGCCCAGCCCGCATGCTGGAACCGCCCTAAAAGAAGCGCGCAGGACAACGCCCTCTCCCTCGGAAGATCATGGGAGATGAACTCCTGAAGCTGCTGAAAAAAGGATCGGCACAGGATATGAACCAGCGTGTCGTCCAGCTCCGGCACCTGATATCCCAAGCTTTTTACAGCCTCCACAAAGTCGAAACAGGACTGTTCCTCCACCCCGGCCAGACGGGCAATAAACGCCTCTGCGCTTCCCGGCGCTCCGCAGCACAGCAGGAGTTTGAATTCGTCAAAATGGTCATAAATATAATTTATCATCGACAGCACATGATGACTGGTGATTCCGGACAGCTCCTCCACCTGCTTTTCCGGGGACAGAACGGCGAATTCCCGGTGGACATTGGTATACATATCCACCAGCGTCTGCGACACCTCCCCTGTAAGCGCCTCGAATATGGCTTCTTTACCTGAAAAACAACCGTATATGGCTCCTGTGGTGACCGACGCTTCTGCTGCGATTCTCCGCAACGACGCTTTCTCATAGCCAAAGGTCAAAAACTCCTTTTTTCCCGCCTCCAGGATAGCCGAGGCCGTGCTGCTGCTTTGCTGGTTTTCCATTGTATCTTCTTAAACTCCTTAAATGTAACAATGTTATATAACACCGTTATGATACACCGTAAAGAGAAATCAGTCAATATCCTGCGCTGATTCCTTTTCTCAATAGGATGCCTTCTGTTTGAGACGTGCGTAATACTGTTTTGTCATTTCAATAAAATCCTGGGCCTGGGGCGTGATAAATGCATTCTTTTTATAAAGAATCAACAGCGGAACGCAGAACGGCGGATGATCCACCGTAAAAAACGCCAGCCGGTTCAAATGCGGAACCTGGCGGATGCCGCCTTCCGGAATAAACGTCAGGCCGAAGCCCTCGCTGACCAGATTGACGGCCGTCGTACTGCTGGTTGTATAAAGAATATCACAATTTAACATATTCATTCTGGCAAACAGATTCTCGGTCACCTGCCCCATCACATGCTCATTGGGAAGCAGGATGAAACGCTCTTTCTTCAGCTCCTGAAGGTTTATATAGGCCGGATTTTCATAAGATGTCTCTATCCCCGCTGCCGCCGGATGGATTTTATTGGCAACCAGGAACATTCTCTCATAAAAAACAATCTGATAGACAAATCCGTCAATTTTGTTCGGAATATTCATCAGGGCAAAATCAATCTTATCTTCCCTGACCAGTCCGGCCAGCGTATTGGAATGGTATTCATGCAGAACAATCCTCACGTCAGGGTGGGCCGCGGCATAGGCGGGCAGAATGTCGGGAAGCAGGACGGAGCCCCTCCACGGCGTCATGCCGACATTGAGAATCTGTCTGCTGCCTGTTCTCAGTTCCTCTATCTGCGATTCAAACTTCCCCGTCAGATTTCCCACCCCTTCCAGATAACTCAGATACAGTCTTCCGGCATCCGTCAGGACAAGCGGAGTGTGGCTGCGGTCGAACAGCTTCATCTGAAGCTCCTGCTCCAGCCTGCCGATACACTGGCTGAGATACGGCTGCGACAAATACAGTTTTTCCGCTGCCCGGGAAATACTTCCTTCTCTGGCGACCGTAAGAAAATACTCCGGATTCTTCGTATACATCTTTTCTCCTCCTTATCAGGGTTTCTCAAACATTCCCTTTGCTCATAGCAAATTACTTATATCGTTATGACAGATTCGGTAATAGGCAGGCCAATCCAAACATGATATAGTGTTGTCAACGATGAAAAACAACAAAATTCACCGCATTCAACAAATATAAACCTTTTGATTTCCTTTAAAGCCCATAATAGTATTGCAATACCCTTTTTGTCAAGGAAGGGAATCAAAAGGTTTATCCCTCACAATTTCAATGCCGTAGGAAAGGAGACTTATCATGAAACATAATAAACCTGTATCTGTAACCACTTCCCCCGCTTCCCGCTCCAAGAAAACCGTGTCACATCTGACAGAAGCGGAATCCAATCTCCTTCTTGCCAGAATCGCCGGACAGCTCGGCATAAGCGATGCCCGCAGCCTTCCTTATATGGCGGCATTTAGCGGTAACAAATAACAGATATACAGCAAAATACTGCTCATTATAAGTGCGGAGGCGATGACGCCAAAAAGGAGAGTCTGCCGGGACTCTCCTTTTTCATTCATTGATGGCGGTGACCTGTGCACGGATCGTGCAGGTTATCGTTTATAAATTTTATGACAGGCCGATAATTTCATCCACCGGCAGGGAGAGAATAATTCCTTTGGCCGGTGTCCGGCATCCGCACTTCTCGCTGATTTCCCGCATCACTTTTTTCTTAATCTCCCTGGGTACAATGATGCTCACAACCTCCTGCTCCTCCTGGATGGATACCCCCATAAACTTTAAAGGTTCTTCCGGCCCCTGCCTCCGGCTCTTCATAATAGTGCCTCCGGTGGCTCCGGCTCTTCTGGCCGCCTCCATCACTTCTCCGCTGTATCCCTGGCTGCAAGCCGTAAGTATCATAGCATATGAAATATCTTCCTTCATATCCTCCTCATTCCTTTCCCCGTTCTCTTCTGCAATATCCGGCCGGTTCTCCTCCAGTTTTTTCAGCAGATAACTCTGGAGGCCGTTGATAGGAACTGTAAATGCAATTCCTCTGCCCTTTTCTCTGATTCTCATCTTCTCGTCCAGGTCCCGGAATATACCGTGGACTGAACTGCGCCGTACAAATCCGGTTGTGATTGCCCTGCTGATTTCGCTCAGACCGCATATTTCAAGAAATTCCGAATTGGCGGTACCTTTCCCCCTGAACTGATATCTGACCGGCACCCGGAAATCATCCAGTATTTTTAATACTTTTCTTTCCATAGGCATATCCGTAATAATCACCAGCATTCTCAATATATAACCGCAGCTTTGCCCCTCCATGCTTACTCCTCCTCCAGTTCGATAATCTCATAATCCGTGTCTTCAGGAACCTCAGTCTCCACCGGCTGCTTTGATTTATAAACGTACAGCAGGCCTGTCGCCTGGATGGCAATAATCGGCGCCAGCGCCACAAGCGCCACTACGCCGAAGGCATCGGTCGTAATGTTCCCGCCGACACCCGTACATGCGCCGATGGCCATCGGCAAAAGAAATGTGGATGTCATGGGGCCGCTGGCCACACCGCCGGAGTCAAAGGCAATGCCTACAAAAATGGGATCTGTCTTTCTCGCCATTATAAGAGCCAGGGTATATCCGGGAATCAGAATCCAATAGATGTTAACCCCGGTCAGAATCCTTATCATGGCCAGCCCCACCGCTGCGGCCACGCCAATCGAAAGGCAGCGGTTCATTGAATCCCTGGACACCGTTCCGTTTGTAATCTCTTCCACCTGGTTGTTCAGTACCTGCACTGCCGGCTCCGCTTTTACAATGTAAAAACCGACCAGAATCCCCACCGGAACCAGCATCCATTTAAACGGGCCTCCGGCCAAATCCGCTCCAAGCCGGATACCGACCGGCGCAAATCCGGTATTGACGCCTGTAAGAAACAGGATTGTTCCGATTAAAGTGTATAATAGTCCCACCAGCATGCGCAGGATCTGTCTGCCCCGGTACTGTCTCGTAAACAGCTGAAATACCGCAAAAACCAGGAGAACGGGAAAAATAATCACCGATACCTCCTTAATGTATGTCGGCAGAGCGATGATAAACTGACGAACCACATCCTGCATCGTGGCAAGTTCCACTATCTCAGCTATGGAATAGGATGCGTCCCCGCGATTGTAGAAAATACTCAGAAGCAATACCATCAGAATCGGCCCGATACTGCACAGGGCAACAAGACCGAAACTGTCACTGTCGCTGTTCTTATCGCATCTGGCAGATGAAAAACCGATTCCGAGAGCCATAATAAAGGGAACTGTCATAGGCCCTGTCGTTACACCACCCGAATCAAAGGCAATGGCCGTAAAATCGGCCGGCACCAAAAATGAGACGAGAAACAGAACAGGATATAAGACTATTAATATTTTCAGAAGACTGATATTCAGTAAAATTCTAAGAACTGCAATAATCATAAAAATTCCAACTCCAAATGCCACGGTCCATACAAGAACGGCATTTGGTACGGACGGAACCTGATTGGAAAGCACCTGCAGATCCGGCTCTGCTACAGTAATAATCATCCCCACGATAAAGCAGACCACAATTGTAATCAAAAGATTTTTTGTCCGCACCAGGTGATGGCCAACCCCTTCTCCCAAAGGCATCATGGATATCTCGGCTCCGAGCTGGAAAAACCCCATGCCTACAATTAAAAAACAGGCCCCGGTCAAAAACAATGCAATCGTCCCCACATCGATAGGCAGCAAAAATATACTCAGCAGCAATACGACTGCCGTAATCGGGAGGACTGTCGATAAGGATTCCTGAATCTTTTCTTTCAGCTTTTTATTCAAGTAGCCCTCTCCCTTCCAGTGAACGTCTTGTTGTTATAAGATATTCCGTTATTCTCCAGCAGTTTCTTCATTCCTTTCATCTGGAATTTCTTCATTTTCTTCCTATGCAGTTTTTATTTTCCACTAATTTACGGCAGCTTTTTCCGGTGCCGTCCTTCCCTATCACCGTCCTTTCTTTCTGTCTCAGTTAATTCTACTGCGATTAGCAAATTATTTCCGGGCCTTTATCCGCTAATTTGCTGTTTCTGCCGGTCTATTGTTATTTTTCCGGTTCAATTGTCGCTTCTGCATTTTTGTGATTATATTTGTTTTATTTTCTGATAATACATTTTACTTATTATCTATTTCATATAATCTTTTCCATTTAATCAAAATTTCTTCAAATTTATCTCTTCTTACTCAAATTTTATCATATTTCTATTCACCTGTCCATGCGCAGATATAATTTGCCCGAGAGACTAAAAGGGCGGTAAAATACGCAATATGCGCATCTTACCGCCATCCGGCAGATATCCTAAACTCCCGAAAAGAGGCCCCAAGCAGGCTCTTTTAACTGATATAGAGTATATTAACATCTCCCAAAATCCTTTTAACCTCAGCCCGCAGAAATGTTTCAGCTTCTGCCCTGGTATCTTCCCGATAACAGTATCTTCCTCTTCCCCGGCCGGTCATAAGCTCCTGATTATACAGATCCGGCGCTGCCGGGAACGCATCTGCATTAATAGCCCGGTGTATAAAGGAATATGTCATCAGGATAATTTCCAGAAACATCTGCTTCTTCATTTTTTCAGTCAAAGTTTCCTGCAATTCCTCCAGCAGGCCCGTATATAATTCCTTCCATCCCTCCGTCAATATCACGGGCGCTATTAACAGGCCGCAGGGATATCCGGCTTCACACATCTTATTGACCGCCTCGATCCGCTCATTTAGTCCGGAAGTTCCAAGCTCTATCCGCTTTATGATGGATTGCGGATTGACACTCATGCGGAAAATGATCTTTCCTCTGTGTTCCAGCGGAAGGAGGGGATCCACCATATCAAATTTTGTTGGAAATGTAAGTTTACCGGTTCCCTCCTCCGCAAATCTGGGAATTGTATACATCAGATTATCAGTAATTGTATTTTCCAGCACCAGATCGCTGTTACTGCCAATCTCAAATACCAACGGGCTGCTGTCCTTTCCCTTCTTGATAATTCGGTCCAGCATCTGTTCCCTGTTGACAAACAGACGCAGATAGGCGCACTTATTATAATTGCACACAAGATAACAGTACAGGCACATAGCCGTACAGCCGGATGATGTGTAAGGCACAAGATAATCGGACACTTTATGGTTTTCCACATATTTATGGGTTTTTCGAATACCGATGATTAAATTCCGCTTCATTTTTCCAAATTCAGAATTCGGTTTTTCCTGCATTTCCTTTATCGAATTATGGCTGGCAATGGGAAACCATGGCAGACCGGCATATTTTTCTTTCAGCTCTCTGCCAAGCTCATAGTTCAGACTGTCGGGCTCATAATAAACTGCATCGAATTTCATAATTTTCCTTTCTGTGCAACGGCTTGTCCTGAATTACAAACCAGATAATCCGGCCTGCATATAACGATAGTATATGCCCTTTTGTGAAAATCATGAAAAGCACCCGTCTTTAAGCTCAAATCTGTATTAATCTTAATTCAATGCAAACCATTTCAAAGCCGCGTCACCGGCCCAGTAACCGGCTCCCACCAATACGAAATTCCAGATGAGTATTCCTCCTGCCGAGCTGATAGTATACAATAGAAAATCCATTTTCACTGCTCCGGCCGGAATTGAGATGATCGTACGCGCTACCGGAATCAATTTGCTTATAAACACACTCATAGCCCCCTTTTTACGGAGCATTTCAAGGTATTTTTCTATGCGCGTTCTTTGCCCCGGAAAGCGTTTCAAATACCATGGTATAAACAGGCCGCCTCCAAGTCTGCCCAGAAGATATAGGAGCCAGCTTCCCAAAAGACCGGCCAGAACTGTGATTATCATAACAGTCACAAAGCTGATTTTTCCTTTGGAAGCCCAAATGCCTGCAAGAGGCATGATAATTCCTGCCGGAAGTCCCGGAAGATTCATATATTCCAGCAAAACTAACAGAAAAATAAATAATGCGCCGTATTGTAAAAAAATCTGAGTCAGCATTTGTATACTCATAATGAAACCTCCTTAAGCCAAGGCAAGCTTATCAGAAAAAAAGAAAGCGCGGCTCCGGGAAAATGGAAAGAAATAGAAAAGAACACTAAAAAGATTATATGAATTATTAACCTTATATAAAAATTTAAAAGACATGACGGTTTACAGGCATAAGACCATATTCACCGACAACTGCTAAAGCCCGTTTAAACAAAACGCTATGTTTGTTTAAACGGGCTCATTTTATGCATTCACGCTTTGACGCTATCGGGTAACCTTACCGGAATGAACCGGCTTTATCTGACTCATTACGTCGCTTATACAAGCCGTATTACGGTAAGTGTGGCACCGTTGCCTGACTGTAGGACGGCTGCCCCCACCAGACCAAAAAGCTGGAGTGTAAGCGTATCGCCTGCCGTCAAGGCAGCGAAGGTAGTTGCTGCAAAAGAGCTGACCGATAAGGCCGGTGTGAAGGTAGATCCGCCCAGGGGCGTTCCGTTGCGCAGCACCCTCGTTGATAACAGCAGCGCTGCCGTCGTCGATACTCTGTAAGAAACCATATAGGTTCCTGTTGCCGGTACGGTAAATGTTGTATTTTGAGCAGTTGTCGTAAATCCGTCTAATACCTGGAAATCCGGCAGCGGTACGGCTGTTCCGCCCAGAATAACTGTTATTGTGTCTCCCGTCGAGTTGGTCGCGTTCATACTGTTGGCTGTCACGGAAGTTCCGGTCGCTCCGGTTGGGCCTGTTGCTCCTGTTGCTCCGGCTGCTCCCGTTGCTCCTGTTGGGCCTGCCGCTCCTGTCGGGCCGGTTGCTCCTGTTGCTCCTGTTGCTCCTGTTGGGCCTGTTGCTCCCGCTGTTCCGGCTGCTCCCGTCGCTCCGGTTGGGCCTGTCGGGCCGGTTGCTCCTGCCGTTCCGGCTGCTCCCGTTGCTCCTGTCGGACCTGTCGCCCCGGTTGCTCCTGCCGTTCCGGCTGCTCCTGTTGCTCCTGTCGGACCGGTCGGGCCGGTTGCTCCTGCTGTTCCGGCTGCTCCCGTTGCTCCGGTCGGACCTGTCGGGCCGGTTGCTCCCGCTGTTCCGGCTGCTCCCGTTGCTCCTGTCGGACCTGTCGGGCCGGCTGCTCCCGCTG